>BNJU01001431.1_pt1 | contig 209749 bp, 280 predicted proteins | sample 8539281 | NCBI WGS metagenome assembly BNJU01 (sample SAMD00202456, study PRJDB9452) | human saliva metagenome | isolation source: human saliva | place: Japan | reverse complement strand
TTATTATTGCTGGTAAACTAAATATGCAAATAAAAAAATTAGCGCAATACAACTAAGAAGAAATATTAGAGTGTGTATAAAAGCGTCATCTTCTCCAATATCGTCTTCGCAAGTAATTTCTAAATGATAAAAATATTTTTTTATTTTCTTATAACTATAAACTATTCTTTTAAAAAAATAAATTATTTGCTAAATTAAAAAAATAAATTGTGAATTTTTTTGTTTATTTTTATATCAAGATATTTATAATTTCCAAAAATAAATATTCCAAAATAAAAAATCCAAAAAATATTCAACTTTTTCACATTAAAAATATCTTTCCACAAAATTTTTCTAGAGCCTTGTCATTATCTTTTTTTCTCTTTGCTGCTATAAAGTTCCTTTATTTTTCCAAAATTCATTTTTATTATTTGACAAACAGGAAATAATGTATTCTTTTTCAAATTCAAAAAGATTCTCTGATTTTAAAAATCAAATTATCTTCAAAAACCATTATTTTCCAATCCTAAAATATCTCTAATTCTAGACTTTTCATCATCTGAAAAACTTATCAAATCTTTTTCAAAAACTTTTAAGTAAATAAAAGAAACTTTTTCCCCATTTAAAATCCTATGAATTTCTTTTTAACCAAGATTTGAAATTTTTCCATCCATTCATATTTTCCATTAAAAAAATATCAGAAAATTCTTCATTTTCAATCTCTGACTTTTTGAATATCATTTCCAAAAGAAACTTCCTCATATCCATCTTTTTCCAACTTCTGTTCAATTTCAAAAAATTTTTTTATTTTTAAAATTCACCTTATTAAAATTAATTTCATTAAAATCAAATTTTTCAAACTCCAAAAGCAACCCTATACGCTTCATTAATTCTCATAAACATCTCAGGAAAAATCCTCAGGATGATATTTTTTTCAACATTTTAGAATATGCAATTTTTTTATTTTCTTCTTATCATCTGTCGGCTCTATTTCCAGTATTTTTAAACGCTTCATCAAAAATTCAAAATCATCACTCCCAATTTTTTTCTCAAATAATAGAATAGATATGTTCGATAACCTAAGTTTACAAGGAATAACCTCTAGTTTTTTTAAATATTTATTTTGTCAAATCCTAAATTTATATAGTTATTGAACAAGTCTAATATAAAAATAATATTTTATTTATTTTACAACAAATTTTTTAGTCTTTTTATTCAATAGTAGTAAATTCCTTTAAATTTAAATAATTTTACTAGTTAGTGAGTCGCAACATAAAACGGCATAAGTAATCTAATTCCTTCCAAAAATTCCTCAACAAGCTCATCCAAACTCTCAAATCTTTCAATCTCTTCCACATCAAACTTAACCAAAACTTTCCTAATTTCCCCATTTTTCCACTCTTTAAGAAATTTTTCTCTATTACTTTCATTTCCTCCAAATCTATCCAAAGCACAGTTTTCCTTACTTTTTGCAAATTGCACGAAATAATAAAGTGGTTCATTAATCGGCACTTCTAAAACTTTATTCTGATTATCAAGCGTATTTTCCCCAATTTTTCTTTCAACAAAACTCACTTCAAGCGAAATCCCAATTTTCTTAGTCTTCTCATTTTTAAAAACTCTCAAAGCAATTCCTGATTCACTTTCACTATCCCCATCTTGTCTCAAAAATACCCAAAGATAAGGTCTTGCAATCTGAGCCTGATTCATCCAGCTGCTAACTTTCTGCAAATAAAATCCATCTGTCTTTTCTTCCAAAGCCTTTGCAATTTCCGTAAAAACTTTTCTAGCATTTTTGTCCATTTTTCTAAAAAGTTCCATATCTTTCTTTAAATCTCCAGCTTTTTCAGGTTTTATATTTTTTTACCTTCATAATTTGTATATTCAATTAATGGTTTGTAATTAAATTTTTGTCATATTGATCATTCCTTTTCTTTATAAAATATTTTTATTTTAACAAATTTTTTTCAAAATTTTTAATATTAAACGATTTTACTCTTTTAATCTAAATTCAAATCAAAAAAATTATTTTTAACGAGAAATAGTATAAATGCAGTTTAAGTTCAATTTCAAAAATAAGTTTTCTGTAAAATTATAGCATATTTTTCAAAAATTTCTATAAAGTTTTAAGTTAAGTTTTTAGATTATTTTTGATTTAAAAATTTTTAATTATATATTAAATTAATAAAATTTTTAAAAAAATAATTTGATTTTTTTGGAAAAATATTGTATAATATAATTAAAAAAATAGGTTAATCAATTTAGGGGAAAAAATGAGAATAAAAGGGGATAGCAATGGGTTTACGCTTATTGAGGTTTTTGTTGTACATTTCGATTATGGCGATTTTGTTTATGGTTATTTCTGTGAATTTGCAGAAGCAGAGGCAAAATCAGGAGTTTGCAATTCAGAAGAGGAATATTAGCCAGTTTATTAGGAAAAAATTCAGCAGTATGCACAGCACAATAGGAAAGGAATATGTGCTGGATTTTTAAAATATCTGAAAAAGATGGCTTATTTTTTTAGATGAAAAAAATGGGCAAAAAGGATATTGTTGATAAAATGGAGATTTCCAAAAAAACTTATCTTATATGACAAATAATTCCAATAAAAATGCTGATTTTAGGAGAAGAACTACGAATGAGGGAAATTTTTGAAAGGGATTTTCTGTTTATTTGTTAGACAAAAAAAGGGGAAAAAGATTTATTATAGAATTTCTACAAATACAATAAATGCGGCAAAAATATCCGATTATAAGTATTTATCGGGCTAAAAAAAGCCGATTAATCTTTCGGATGACTATTTAAAAGGCTAATTTGTGGGAGGAGGAAATTTAAGATGAAAAAAAGGGGAAACACTGGGGATAATGGAATAGTAGAGAAAGTAATAAAAAGAGATTTTTAAAAAAATGTAAGTTTTCGTAGAATAGTGAAAAAAATCAAATAAAAATGAAGATTCAAAAGGAAATGAAAATTTTAGGAATGTTGAAAATATAAAGATTAATAGAAATAATAAAAGCAAATGAAAATTTAAAAAAATAAAAAAATAAAGAAAAATAGAAAAAAATAATGAACATTCAAATAAATTTGAAAATAGTGAATTTGATAAATATATTTTAGAAATGAAGAAGCAGCAGGAAAAAAACAGCGAGGAAAAAAATATAAAATCTGAACTTTTTGCGAAGAGTGCAGAATTTAAAAAAAGTTTTTTTGTATGGAAAGTGGAATTGAAGAAGTAAAAAGAGCTTGGCAATTTGGGATGTTGATTTTGGCAAGTATTGTTTTGTTTTTATTTTATCTAAATTTTGTTACTTTTTAAAGGAGAGCTTGCTGGTGAAAAAGGTGCTTTATGTTAAAATTGACAGGGAATCGTGGGAGTGTTCTAAAAGTTAATAATAAATATTTGAAAAAAATCAGGCGAGTATTGAGAATAAAAAGGGCCTGGAATATGGATTTTTATCTTATGAGGTACAAAAATTAGGAAGGTTATAAGTAAAAAAATGGAAATGTTAAAATTGATGGGAAAAATTTTTAGGGATACAAGGAATCACGGCTGAATGGAGTTCGGAAATATATATTGAATATTTTTTTGATGAATTGTTTATAACTGATGAAAATTTGTATGCTTTTTCACGTGCTGCAGTTTTAGGGGAAAAAGCAGAAGTTTCTAAAGATATGAAAGACAAGTTTAAATACACGGGATTGGCTCATTTAATTGTAATTTCTGGGACTCACATAAGTCTGGTTGTGATTGGGATTGTGAAAATTCTGGATGGATTGTCGCTTGGATATAGATTTAAGTATTTAATGGCACTTGTGGCACTTACTTTTTATTGTGCATTAATCGGATTTTCACCAGGGATTTTGCGTGCTTATATTATGGGAGCGATGATGATTTTAGCAAGAATCCTTTTTGAACAGGAGGAAAGTAAAAAATCTCTGCTGGTGTCGTTTATTGTCATAATTGTGTTAAATCCCTATTCACTTTTTGATATTTCAATGCAGCTTTCCTATGCCCATAGTTGTAGCGATAATCTTTGTAAATCCTGAATTTAAGAAACTTTATCAGGAAAAAAAGTTTTTGGATAAAATAAAAAAATGAAGTTTTAAGAAATACTGTAGATTTGATATTTTTTTAAGCCTGACAATCCAAATCACAAGTATTCCGCTATTTTTGTATTATTTTGAAAAAAATTGCCGTTATTCTCATTTTTACTGAACATTGTAGGAATCCCAATTGGAACAGTTGTTATACAATGCCTATTTTTTTGCCGTACTTTTAAATATTTTTAAAATTATCATTATTTAATGGCATAGCTGTTTTTGTAACAGAAATTATTTTTAAAAAGCATTTGAAGGATTTATTTATGCTGGAAGCAAAAATACCGCTTTTACAGATTAATATTAACGGAAAAAGCTCCTTTGTGGACGGTTTTTGTATTATGGAGTATTATTTTTCATAACGCTTTTTTTATAATGCCTTTATTTACTGCAAAAATTAATATAAATGAAAAATTAAGATAAAGATTATAAGTTGAAAAATAAAAAAATAATAAATATGTTTTCTAACTCTTCATTTCGTGATATAATAATAAATAACTATGAAAATTTGAAAGGATGATAAAAATATGAGTTTACCAAAATGTCCAAAATGTGGATCAGAATACGTTTATGAGGATGGAAATATGCTAGTTTGCCCAGAATGTTTTTTTACGAATGGGCAGAAACTGAAGAAGAAAAGCAGTGATGAAGCTGTAGTAAAAGATGCAAACGGAAATATCTTGCAAAATGGAGATAATGTTACGATTATAAAAGGTTTTAAAAGTAAAAGGTGCTTCATCAGATTTAAAGAGAGGACAAAAGTTAAAAAAATATCAGATTAATTGATGATGGGATTCATAATATTGATTGTAAAAATAGATGGTTTTTGGTGCAATGAAACTAAAATCAGAATTTATGAAAAAAATATAAAAAAATAGAATTGGAGAAAGGAATGAAATCAGGATTTATAACAATTGTTGGGCGTCCGAATGTTGGAAAGTCTACGCTTATGAATAAGCTTGTGAAGGAAAAGGTTGCGATTGTTTCGGATAAGGCTGGGACGACTCGGGATCAGATAAAGGGAATTGTGAATATTGGACAAGATCAGTTTATATTTGTGGATACGCCAGAGATTCATAAACCTAAGCATTTGCTTGGGGAGCATATGACTAATGTGGCATTGGAAGCGCTTGAAAATGTGGATTTAATAATGTTTATGCTGGATGGAACACAGGAAATATCGACTGGGGATATTTTTGTCAATGAAAATGTGAGAAGTGTGAAAACACCGATTGTTCTTGTTATTAATAAAATTGATAAAAATGTCGGATGAGGAAATTGAGGAGAAGAAAAAGGAAATTCGTGAAAAAAATTAGGGAGAGTTTGATGAAATAATAACTCTTACGGCGGAATATGCGATTGGGATTCATAAAATATTTGAAGTTGCCAAGAAATATTTATCAAATGATGTATGGTTTTATCCAGAGGACTATTATACAGATTTGCCAGTAAATAAGATTGTTGTGGAAACAGTTAGGGAAAAAAATCTTGCATCATACGAAAGATGAGATTCCGCATAGTGTGGCTGTAGAAATTATTAATGTGGAAACAGAAGCCGACAATTAGAAAATATGATATTAATATTTATGTTGAAAGAGATAGCCAGAAAAGGAATTATTATCGGAAAAAGATGGGGCTATGCTGAAGAAAATTGGGATAGAGGCTAGACGGGAAATTGAGCATCTGATTGATTTGAAAGTTAATTTGAAATTATGGGTAAAAGTTAAGAAGAAATGGAGAAAAAAATAAGAAGTTTCTTGATGAAATGGGTTATGGGAAATAATTTTTTTATTTTTAGGTTATATTAAACCTTATTTAAAAAAATAGGAATAAATTTTTATAATAAGGTTGTTTGATAACTAATTCATAATTATTCAACTAAGATTGTTTTTTTATCCTGTGTTAGAAAAAGATTGTAATAAATTCGTTATTTAAATAGGGGATTAGTATTACTATAGCAGGGGCTTGTCAGAAAGTAATAAAAAAATAAAAATCAAAAAAATGAAAAAAATTGTATTATTTGAGAGTTTATAAACTTTTATAAATAACCAAAAAGATTTGTATTGAAAGGAGGAAAAAAATAGAAATGGATTTTAAAATACATTCAAAAATTTCAGCTAACTGGAGATCAGCCTCAGGCTATCCAAAAAAATTGTGGAAAAATTTGGAAGATGGTATTACGGATCAGATTTTGCTTGGGGTTACAGGGATCAGGAAAGACATTTACAGTTGCGAATGTTATTGAAAAAGATAAATCGTCCAGCTTTGATAATGGCATAGAATAAAAACGCTTGCAGCACAACTTTATAATGAATACAAAGCAGTTTTTTTCCTGAAAATGCTGTTGAATATTTTGTATCTTACTATGATTATTACCAGCCTGAAGCGTATATTATGCAAACTGATACGTATATTGAAAAAGGATTCTTCAATTAATGATGAGATTGATAAATTGCGGCATGCGGCAACAGCGGCGCTTTTTGAACAGAAGAGACGTTATTATTGTAGCTTCAGTTTCGGCAATTTATGGATTGGGATCACCAGAGGCTTATAAAGAGAGCAATTCCGATTGATGTGGAAACTGGATTTGAGAGAAATGAGCTTATAAAAAGGCTGATTTCACTTAGGGTATGAGAGAAATGATATTGCCTTTGAGCGTGGGAAATTTCGTGTGAAAGGAGATATTCTTGATTTACATCCATCTTATCAGGATACAGGATACCGTTTTGAATTTTTTTGGAGATGATTTGGAAAGCATTTCGGAAATTAATACGCTTACTGGGCAGAAAATTAGAAATATAAAAGAATTACGATAATGCCTGCAACGCATTGTTTAACTACTGAAGATACAAAAAAATGATTGAATCAATAAAAAGAAATGGAAGAAAGAGTGCATTTTTTTCAAAAGGAGGAAAAACTGCTGGAAGCACAGCGGATTGAGCAAAAGGACAAAATATGATCTGGAAATGATTGAAGAAATCGGGATATTGTAAAGGGAATAGAAAATTATTCTAGATATTTAACTGGAAAAAGGTGAAGGAGAAGCGCCTGACACGTTAATTGACTATTTTCCAGAAGATTTAGTCGTATTTTTAGATGAGTCGCATATTTCAGTTCCACAGATAAATGGGATGTACAAGGGAGATAGAGCGAGAAAAAAATCATTAATTGACAATGGCTTCAGATTGCCAAGCGCTTATGATAACCGTCCGCTAAAATTTGAGGAATTTTTTGGAAAAATCCCGCAAGTTGTGTATATTTCAGCCACTCCAAGCGATTACGAGCTGGAACATTCAAATGGAGAAATTGTAGAGCAGCTTGTCCGTCCAACAGGAATTGTAGAGCCAAGCATTGACATTCGTGAAACGAAAAATCAGATTGATGACTTGATGGATGAAATAAAAAAGAGAACAGCAAGAAAAGAACGGATTTTAGTTACAACCTTGACAAAAAAAATGGCAGAAGAGTTGACAGATTACTATTTGGAATATGGAATAAAAGTAAAATATATGCACTCTGATATTGATACATTAGAAAGAACAGAGATAATAAGAGGCTTGAGAAAAGGTGAATTTGATGTTCTGGTTGGAATAAATTTGCTGCGGGAAGGGCTGGATATTCCAGAAGTTTCATTAGTGGCAATTTTGGAAGCAGACAAGGAAGGATATTTACGTTCCAGAAGATCGCTGATTCAGACAATGGGACGTGCTGCAAGAAATGTAGAAGGGCACGTTATTTTGTATGCAGACAGAATGACAGGCTCTATGAAAGAAGCTATTGATGAAGTAAACAGACGTCGTGAAGTTCAGGAAAAATACAATCTAGAAAACAATATTAATCCAAAAATCAATCGTAAGAGAAATTGCAGAGTCGATCGTAGACTATGAAATTGAAAAAAAGAAAATGAAAACAAATAAAAGCAATTAAACAGTATAAAAGTGAAAAAAAGACGTGGAAAAGGAAATTAAGAAACTCGATAAGCGAAATTAAAAAAATGGCTGAGGAGCTTAATTTTTGAGGAAAGCTATTAAGTTGAGGGATAAAATGAATGAATTAAAGAAGTTGTTAATTGAGTTATAATTATTAGGAAATATAAATTAGACTTTGTACTATAAAAAGTAACTCTGAACTGTAGGGAAGTTTGAGGAGTAAAATTAAAATGAGAAATGGAATATTGAGTTTTTTTATTGAAAGGATTAGTTGCTATTATTCTAATATTAGGATATGTATTAATTCAAGAGTTTTTAAATCCTCTAATGCTAACAAGAATTGCATTGATTTTTTTGCAATAGTAATACATCCATCTGGATATATTGTTTTTTTGCATTAATGTTAATTTTTGGCTTTAATGTTAATATTTTATTTGGGATTTTTGCTACAAAGAATACTTAAATATCCTAAAATTAATATAGTTGTAATGATAATGGCATTTTGCATATTTTGTTATAAAGTATGTTTTTTTGCTGATAGTAATAGTACATTTTTTTGCTCCAGCTGAAAAGGAAAGATATATATTTATTATAGTGAGTCATATATTTTTTTCAGCAGGATTATTGTGGAAGAAAAAAATAAAGATGCCAATTTGAAAAAAAGTCGACAGTTTGTTGACCAGTTTGAAAAATATAGAAAAAAATTAAAAAAATTATGAAAGGAAATAAAAAAACATGAATAAAGTATATTGCTACCCAAGATGCACAACTTGTAAAAAGGCTGTAAAAATGGCTGGAGGAAAAATGGGATTGAGTACGAGTATAAGCATATTGTGAGGAAACTCCGTCGAAGGAGGAAATAAAAAAATACTATGAAAAAAAGTGGATTGCCTTTAAAAAAATTTTTTTAATACGAGCAGGAATGTTTATAAACAAATGAATTTAAAGGAAAAAAATTGGCAGAGATGTCGGAAGATGAACAGTTTGAGCTGCTTGCAAGCAATGGGATGGTGTTGAAAAAGACCGCTTTTTGTGGGAAAAGGATTTTTGTACTGGTTGGATTTAAGGAAGCTGAGTGGGCTGAAAAAGTTGAAGTAATTTAAAAAAATTTTTAAAAAAAGTGAAAAAAATTTTTCGTAATTGTATTGAAAATTGATTCAAAAATATGGTAAACTTAATAAGTTATTGAATAAATGGATATTCCGCTTTTATTGTTGCTACCAGTTTTATGAAAGATTTAATAACAAAAAAAGTTCTTAAATTGGTGAAATTGGTATAGATAAAAAGAATGTCTTAGAAAGAAGGGAGTGAATTTCTTGAAAGAGAAATTAATCGAATTAGTAGAAAAAAATTACTTGAAAAGCTGACGTACCTCAATTTAAAAGCAGGGGATACAGTTGCTGTTCACTACAAAAGTAAAAAGAAGGAAACAAAGAAAGAATACAGATTTTTGAAGGTGTAGTTATTAGAGTTTCTGGTGGAAGCGTTGCTAAAAAAACTTCACAGTTAGAAAAAGTATCGCAAGGAATCGGTGTAGAAAGAATCATTCCTTTAAATTCTCCATTAGTAGAAAAAAATCGAAGTTAAGAGAATTGGTAAAGTAAGAAGATCTAAATTATACTACTTGAGAAACTTATCAGGAAAAAGCTGCTAGAATTAAAGAAATTAGAAAGTAGCTTCAAGGCTAGCAAAAATGCTAGCTTTTTCTTTTTATAAAAACAAAGATAAAAAAATTTAAAATTAGTATTTAATAAAAAAATGATTTTTTTACTATATTAAATACATTTCAGGCAAATAAAAAAATTTTAGGAAAAAAATGAAGTTTGATTATGTATTTTTTTTAAAAACAGATGGAGTTGTTATAATTGATTTGTTTTAAAAGAGGATAAATAATTTTAAAAATTTAAATTTAGGAGAGGGAAAAAAATTATGAATACATTATTATGGGGAGCTTTTTTTATATTATTGCGACACTGTTTTTGCTATATTTCTTTATTAGAGAGAAGCAGGTTATTCAGTGGATAAGAATGAAAGAGGATGAAACGTTGGAAAAAAAGTTTCGCTTGATAGAAGTGACAGGAATTTTATGGCTGGAAATGTGCTTACAATAGTTGCATTGGTTGTTGCAGCAGTATTTTTTTGTGATTGTAGATAAAAAGCAAGGATCCAAATATATGGATAAAAAGTTTGGGGAATTTATGGAGTATTTGGTGTAAATATTATAGTTTATGTGCTTAGAAAACAGCATGAATGGGTATTTTTACTGAATCTTATTATGTTGTTTCTAGGAAAATTGATGTTTAATATTTTAGATCCGAATTTTTATATTTATTTGATAATAAATGTTGTAATTTCATTGATTCTTATTTATTTATTCAGAGATTCATCAGTGGAAAAAAATTACAGAACAGTCGATTTTTAAAAAGAAGCTGTACAAGGTAATGAAGAATTAGAAAAAAATTGTTACAGAGTCAAAAATAAGAAATGAAGATATTTCAGAAACATTTAAGAAAAATATTTCCAAACGACAGTCTTTCTGTGGAAGAAAAGAATTGCTAAGGAAAAAAAGAAAGAAAAGTACATTTGGAAAGGCATTGACAAGAATTGACAATGCGCTGCTTGCGGTTATTTTAGTGGCAGTTATTCAAATGTTCTATATTGGAAATTATGTTATTCCAACTGGATCAATGGAGCCTACAATATTAGTTAAAGACAGAGTTTTTACAAATATGGTAAAATATCACTTTTCAAGTCCAAAAGTTGGGCAGATAATTGCATTTAAAGAGCCGATGACTGATAAGGTGATGTATACGAAAAGAATAGTTGGAGAGCCAGGAACAACGCTTCAGATTGCAAAAGGGAAAATGACTACTAATGAATTTGAAATTGCAAATGTTGATAATGATCCAAAATATCCAACTACAGCCAATAGCAGAAAAGAATTTAATGAAGAAATGAAGAAATACGATGAAGCTATGAATAAATTTAATTCTGAGAAAGTTAAGGCTGTTGGTGGAGCAATAATGTTAAATGATAAAAAATCAGAAGTTTTGGAAAGATTGACACCGCAAAAATTTTATCTTCCTGAAGGATTGCTTATGAATAATAAGATTTATATTCCTAAAAAGGAGATAAAGTGAAACTGGATAAAGTCGTTGTAATTGACAAAAATATTTGGACAAACAACTGACGGCACTTTAGTTGGGCAAGTTGACTGGGAAAGTTATTATGATGGAAAAAGGTTTTAAAAAAATATTACAGGAAAAAGAATTTTTTTAGAATTGATAAAAAAACAGATAAGAACTTTAAGGATATAATTGGAAATGATGATGAATTTACTGCTGATCCAAGAAATACATTGACAAATAAATATTATACGTTCACTTTAAAAAGTGGGAAGGCAGAAATGAAATGGTTATGCCAATTATGGATTTCAAATATAATGATGAATTATTTAAAAAAATTGTTAAATGGAGAAACTGTAACACTTGATAAAAAAACTATTATATGGCTATGGGAGATAATACTTCAAACAGTAAGGATACCAGATATTTTTGGACTTGTGGCTGAGCCTAGAATTAAAGGGGAATTGCTTGTAAGATGGTGGCCGTTAAATAGAATAGGAATATTATAATATAATGTTATTTAGAAATTTAGTAAGTGATTATTATTAGATTATTGAACAGTTCAAATATAGGAAAGAACAGTAAAATAATAAAAAAATGGAGAACAAAAATGGGAAATATTGTCAATGAATTGGTAAAAATTCATAATGAAAAACTTTAAAAAAATAAAGTTGGAGATAAATATTTTTTTCTGAAATGATGTTAGGTGAGCAGTATGAAATATACTGCTTATTTAATTTTGGAGAGGAAAAATATTTTTTTGTAAAAAAAGTTAGAAAAATGAGAGTGGAAAAGAAAAATAAAAAAATTTGGGAGAAAAATCAAAAAGGGAAATAAATTTTTGATAAAAAAATAGGGAAAAATGAAAAAAATGTGTTGGGATATATTGTATTTTTATGGTACAATAGAGAGCACGGATATTTTTGAGATAGCGATAAAAAAAGAATATCAAGGGCGAGGTTTTGGTGAAAGGCTGATGACTGAAAGTATGGAAAAAAATTGGTAGAAGATAGGAAAAAAATTTGGGAAGGAAATAATATTTTGGGAAAAATGAGGGACAGATTTTTTTCTGAAAATAAATTTTTGCTGGAGGTTAATGAAAAAAATGCAAGGGCACTGAAACTTTATAAAAAATTGGATTTGAGAAAAATTTCCATAAGGAAAAAAATTACTATGGGAAAGATGAGAATGCAGTAATAATGGTAAAATGTTATTAAGTTTGAGTATATAAATAAAAAGTAAAGGGAGAAAAAAATGGGACAAAAAGAGTATTTCATTAGAATTAAAAAAACAAATTACACCGAGTATTTTTTTGTAATTGGGCAGGAATATTACAATGAAAGTCTGGGAAATATAACTGCACTTTTTGCTGACGGGAATTTTATGACAGTGGAAGGAGAATATAAGGAAAATAGTTTGTGCAAGACTTCTATTACAGTTGAACAGAAAAAAGGTGAATTTATAGAGGCAAACTGCGACTGTATGTTTTTTAAAAATAATAAAAAGAATTGCTGTAAACATGTTGTGACACTTGGGATGATGGCAGATCATTCAGAAAAGATTTCAAAGGTTATTGGGACTGATGAGATTGAAATGATGTTTGAGGATGATTTTGAAGAGGATAATAAAAAACTGGCTCAAATCAAGGAAGAACGGAAAAAAGAAAAGGAAAAGGCTGCAAAGAGTGTTAAAAGGAAGGAAACTGAAGACGATGGAAAAAATAAATCACGTCAGAGAGTTAAACTTCGGGAAGAAAAACTTAATGCGGCAAGTTTTGCTAAATCAGAAGGAACTTCTGTGGAGGCGGATAATCTTGTTAATAATGAAAATTTGGAAAATATTGATTTAAAAAAATAAAAAAATGAGAAAGTTAGTTTTGAAGTTTTTTTGGAGAAGATGGAGAAAAAGGCTGGGAATGTTGAGTTTTTAGAGAAAAAAATGGAACGGCTGATCTTCAAGAGATGGAAAATAATGAGGAAATATTGGAAAAATGTGGAAAATATTTCTGAAAAAGATTAACGAAAATTTATAATCTTCATCTGGAAAGTGAAAAATATAGATGATGAGGAAAAAGCAGGAAATGCGGCTTGAAGTGGAAATTGATGAAGGAAGTTACAGCGATTATAAATATGGGTATGACTATAATCAGGAAAATAATGTGCCAGATTATATTTTGCGGATAAAGGCAGGATTTAAGAAAATATATTATGTGAAGGATATTTTGAAATTTATTGAGGCTATTGTGAAGGAAAAAGAGTATGAAGTTACTTCTAAAATTACATATAGTCCGAAAAATTGCTTTTTCAATGAAACTAACCAGAAAATAATCAATGCGATTTATGAATACAGCAAAGAGATTCAAAGTGTAATAAACAGCGGAATCAAAGATAAAAAAGGCTTAAAAGTCTATGAAATGCTTTTAAATAAGCTGCTTACAGCTATGGAAAAAGGGAAAAATCTGGTTTTATTGGGAGAAACTAAACAGATAATGAATAGTTACGAGCCTTTGTTTGTTGTGGAAAATGACAGAATTGCAATGAGAAATATTGAAAAAATTTCTGAAAACAGTCCGTTTTATACATTTGCAAATGATACGACAAAAGTTTTTAAAATGGATGAAAATGAAGAAAGATTTTTTGGGAAATTTGATTTTCTGGATACAGAGCTGTTTAATCAGCTTTCAGATGAGGATAATAGAAAATTATGTGCAGTTTTAGGATATGAGAATGTTAATATTGCAGAATATGTTGAAGAGGACGGATGTATTGATATATTTGTATCGGAAACTGATGAGAAGGAAGTTGTAAAGGTAAATTTATCAAATACTGTTTGTGCAATAGAGAAAAAAATGGGAAATATTTTATTCCTAGAAAAAAATGCGAAAAATATTTGAAGAGTTGAAAAAAACTTGTGGAAGGTTATTCGATTACAAATGTGGAAATGATTGAAGGAACTTATAATGTAAATTATGAAGGACTGGGGAAAATTTCAGAGTATATTGATAAAAAAATATGCAGATAGAGTGAAAATTCATTTGGAAAAATAAAATAAAAAAATGCACGAAATATTGATGTTCATATTGGAATAAAAAAAGTTGAAAAATAATTTCTTGAATGTCAGTTTTTGATATTGAAGGAATAAAGACTGAAGATGTGGAAATTGTAATGGAAGCTATAAAAAAATGAACAGAAGTACATAACTCTTTCAAGCAGGGGAACTGGTAAAAATTGCCAATAAAAGTATTGAGGAATTAGTTGGAATTGTGGATTCTATTTCTAATTTGAAGGTTGGAGAAAAATAAGATTTCCAAAAATAAAAGGCTCTTCAGCTTGCTCAAATTTCTAAAAAAATATTCAGGAAGATCTTGTAAAAATAGATGAATTTAAGATTTGTTCCATAAAAATAAAAAAATCGTGAAGAAATTGAGCCAAATAATATAAAAGGTAAATTTATTTCCTTATCAAAAATTAGGATTTAACTGGCTGAAGAATATGTATGACATTGGATTTGGAGGGATTCTTGCTGATGATATGGGGCTTGGTAAGACTTTGCAGACAATTTCGCTATTAAATGAAATCTATCAGGAAAAATCGAAATTTCACTGCATTAATTATTGTGCCAAGTTCACTGCTTTTATAACTGGGAAGGAAGAAATTATTAAGTTTACTGGAATAACTCCAACTTTAGTTGAGGGAACAGCGAGTCAAAGAAGAGAAATTATTTCAAGAGGATCGAAGGGATTCCTTATAACAACTTATCAAGCATTGAGAAATGATATTGAAGAATATAAAAATAGGGAATTTGATGTGGTAGTGCTGGATGAGGCTCAAAATATAAAAACAACAACTTCTCAAATAAAGAAGGCTGTTATGAAAATTAACAGTAAAGTAAATTTTGCATTGACAGGAACACCAGTTGAAAACAACATTTTGGAATTATGGTCAATTTTTGACTTCGTAATACCTGGCTATCTTGATAACTTGACAAAATTTAAGAAAACTTATAAGGAAGCCATCGTAAATCCAAATTCTTCTAAAATAAACAATTTGCGTGAAATTATTGCTCCATTTCTACTAAGAAGGACAAAAAAGGAAGTGCTGACTGAATTGCCTGATAAAATTGAATCGAATATGGTTGTAACGCTAAGTACAGAGCAGAAACAATTGTATATGTCTTATATTAAGCAGGCTAAGAGTGAAATGAAGAAATTTAACGAAAATGATAATAATCGAATGAAAATACTTGCAATTTTGACAAAACTGCGTCAAATTTGTAATTCTCCAACTTTATTTAAGGAGGACTATAAGGGGAAGTTGCAAAACTGGAAGTGTTACGTGATATTTTGCCAGATATAACTGAAAATGGGCATAGATTATTGATATTTTCACAGTTTGTCGGTACTTTGAAGGAAATTGAGAAGGAACTTGCAGATATGGGAATTGAGTATTTTTTTATATTGATGGAAATGTGAAATCTAAAGAAAGAGTTGACATTTGTAATAAATTTAATGCTGGAGAGCGGCAAGTGGTGCTGATTTCGTTAAAGGCAGGTGGAACTGGACTAAATCTTGTCAGGGGCAGATGTTGTAATTCATTATGATCCTTGGTGGAATATCGCTGTGGAAAAATCAGGCGAGTGACAGGGCGTATAGAATTGGACAGAAAAAAAGTGTGCAGGTTATAAAACTTGTGACAGAAGGTACGATTGAAGAAAAAAATTATAAAAAAATTCAGGAAAGCAAGCGTCAATTGAGTGAAAATCTGCTGGAAAGCAAAAGATGGGGAAAAAGGTTCTGTTTGAAATGAGTGACAAGGGAATTGATGGAACTTTTTAAGTTAAATTTGTATCTAAAAATTTATATTTGTAAAATTTTTGAAATAGGAGTATAATGTATATGTGAAAAAAATCTTCTTATAATGAAAGGATGGAATTTTATGAAAAACGAAAGATACGAATTGAACAAAAATTTGGCACAAATGTTAAAAGGTGGAGTTATAATGGATGTTTCCACTCCTGAACAGGCAAAAATAGCTGAAGCGGCTGGAGCGGCGGCGGTTATGGCACTTGAAAGAATTCCGGCTGACATCAGAGCTGTGGGTGGAGTTTCAAGAATGAGTGACCCTAAGATGATTAAAGGTATTCAGGAAGTTGTTTCAATTCCAGTAATGGCAAAAGTTAGAATTGGACATTTTGTAGAAGCACAGATTTTGGAAGCGATAGAAATTGACTACATAGATGAAAGTGAAGTATTGTCACCTGCTGATGATAAATTTCATGTAGATAAGAAAAAATTTAAAGTTCCTTTTGTTTGTGGAGCAAAAGATTTGGGAGAAGCTCTTAGAAGAATAGCTGAAGGAGCTTCAATGATAAGAACTAAAGGTGAGCCAGGAACTGGGGATGTTGTACAGGCAGTAAGACATATGAGAATGATGAATCAGGAAATAAGAAGAATACAAAATATGAGAGAAGATGAACTTTATTTTACAGCTAAAGAATTGCAAGTTCCTTTTGATTTAGTAAAATATGTTCACGAAAATGGTAAATTGCCAGTGGTGAATTTTGCAGCAGGTGGTGTTGCGACTCCTGCAGATGCCGCACTAATGATGCAGCTTGGAGCTGAAGGGGTATTTGTCGGATCAGGAATATTCAAATCAGGGGATCCTGTAAAAAGAGCACAGGCAATAGTTAAGGCTGTCACTAACTACAACGATCCAAAAGTGTTAGCTGAAATTTCTGAAGATTTGGGAGAAGCTATGGTTGGAATCAATGAAAATGAAATTAAGTTACTTATGGCTGAAAGAGGTAAATAATGAAAATCGGTGTATTGGCTTTACAGGGAGCTTTTGCAGAACATAGAAAAATGCTGGAGAAACTTGGGATAGAATCATTTGAAATAAGAAAAAAATCTGATTTAAGTGATGCTGTTAATAATAATGATATTGACGGGTTAATTATTCCAGGTGGAGAAAGTACAGTTATCGGAAAAGCTGCTTTATGACCTTGATTTATTTGATGACATAAAAAAACTTATTTTGGAAGGATTACCTGTATTTGGTACTTGCGCAGGATTAATTCTTTTTGGCAAAGGAAATTGAAAATGATAGTCGGACTTATTTGGGAGCAATGGATATAAAAGTTAGAAGAAATGCTTATGGAAGACAGCTTGGAAGTTTTTTTTACCGAAAGTGAGTTTAAAGGAGTTGGAGTTATTCCAATGACATTTATTCGAGCACCGTATATTTCAAGTGTGGGAAAAAAATGTGGAAATTCTTTCAGAAGTCGACGGAAATGTTGTTGCAGCTAAGGAAAAATAATATTCTTGTGACTTCGTATCATCCTGAGTTAAATGATAATCTTAAAAGTACATGAGTTTTTTTGTTGAGATGTGCAAAAAGGGCTAATAAATAAAAAAATGATAGAATAATGTATATACAAATAAAAAAAGTTAAAATAATACTTAAATATTAGTGAATTTTTGTTGCATTTTTTTAAATTCATTTGGTATAATAATTTTTAGAAAATAAATATGGAGGTGGCATTATAATGCTAGATAAAATTAAATCAATAGTTGTAGATCAATTAGGTGTAGATGAAGATCAAGTAACTGAAGATGCATCTTTTGTTGATGATTTAGGAGCTGATTCATTGGATACAGTTGAATTAATCATGGCTTTTGAAGAAGAATTCGATATTGAAATTCCTGATGAAGATGCACAAAAAAATTAAAACTGTTAAAGATGTAATGGAATACATCGAAGCTAAACAATAAGACATAAAACTTTTTGGGGATCTTCCCCTTTTTTTGATTGAAAAAAATGAAAAAAATGTTAAAATAAATTTATTGTTACAAAATTGAATTGATTAAAAAATAAATTTAGTATTAGGAATTAATACTAAACTCCATTTAAAATGCAGAAATCATAATTTAAATGGGAGAAATATAAATTTAAATTATAAAAAAATAAAGATGAGAGGTGTATTAATGAGAAGAGTAGTTATTACAGGAATAGGATTAGTAACTCCATTGGGAACTGGAAAAAGATAAGGCTTGGAAAAAAATTTATTGGCAGGGGAATGTGGAATTGATAAAATTACTCAATTTGACAGTTCAGAGCATCCAGTGCATATTGCAGCAGAAGTAAAGGATTTTGTGCCTGAAAATTATATTGAAAAGAAAGAATTGAAGAAAAATAGCAAGATTTTCACAATTTTGCAATTGCGGCATCAAAAGAGGCTTTGGAAGATGCTAAATTAGAGATTACTGATGAAAATGCAGATAGAATCGGAGTAATTATCGGTTCTGGAATTGGCGGGCTGGATGTAATTGAGCAGGAAGTGGAAAAAAACTTGTTACAAGAGGGCCAAGAAGAGTGTCGCCATTTTATATTCCAGCGGCAATCTTAAATATGGCTTCTGGAAATACTTCAATTTATACTGGAGCAAAAGGGCCCTAATAAAAACAGTTGTTACAGCCTGTGCTTCAGGGACAAATTCAATTGGAGATGCTTTTCAGGCGATTTTATTAGGAAAAGCTGATGCGATGATTGCTGGAGGAACAGAAGCTACAGTAACTCCGTCTGGAATAGCAGGATTTGCAAATTTAAAGGCATTGTCAACTAATCCTGATCCTAAAGAGGCATCACGTCCATTTACAGCTGACAGGGATGGATTTGTTCTTGGAGAAGGTGCTGGGGTATTAATACTTGAAGAATTGGAACATGCTAAAAAACGTGGAGCGAAAATTTATGCGGAAGTTGTAGGATATGGAGAAACTGGAGATGCTTATCACATGACAGCTCCGGCTGATGGTGGAGAAGGTGCTGCAAGAGCATTCAGAATGGCTTTGGAACAAGGAAATATCAAACCTGAAGAAGTTGGATATATAAATGCGCACGGAACTTCTACGCCTGCAAATGATAAAAAAATGAAACTCAGGCAATAAAATCGGCATTTGGAGAACACGCCTATAAATTGGCTGTAAGTTCTACAAAAGGTGCAACTGGGCATTTATTAGGTGGAGCTGGAGGAATTGAAGCTGGATTTTTAGCACTTGCAATTTCAGAAGGAATTATGCCGCCAACTATAAATTATGAAAATCCTGATCCGTTATGTGATTTGGACTATGTGCCAAAATAAACCTGTAAAAAGAGATATTGAAGTAGGAATGTCAAGTTCTCTTGGATTTGGTGGGCATAATGCTGTGCTGGCGTTTAGAAAATATAAGTAATAAATTTATAAAAAAACTTGATATGTATAACTGTAATAAAGTAAACGTTATGAGGCAAGGGGTTTTTAACCCCTTGTAATAATAAAAAAATAGATTATTGATAAAATTATATTTTATTATGTATAAATTTTTGCTTCTTTGCTAAAAAAATTATAGTTAAAGGAATAACAAAAAAATAAATTAGGTGGAATTATAAGAATAAAATATTAAAATAAATAACTGTAAAAATTATAATAATTTATTTATTGCTGGAAAAATAATAAAAAAATATGGAGGTGAAATGAATGGAAAAATAATGGAAATAGAGATGTAAGTGAATTAATAAAAAAATAGGGTATGAGTTTAAAAAAATGAAGAATATTTGCATGAAGCATTAACACATAGGGTCGTATGCCAATGAAATTGAAAAAGGGCAGAAGATTTAACAATGAGAAGCTGGAATTTTTTTGGGAGATGCAATTTTGAATCTTATAACGACTGAGTATATTTATGATCTTTATGAAAAAGAAGACAGGAAGGGAACTTGCAAAGCTAAAAAGTCAAATTATAAGTGAGCCTGTATTTTCAACTATTGCGAGTGAGCTTGAACTGGGAGAGTATCTGTACTTGAGCAACAGGGGAAGTTATGTCTGGAGGAAGACATAGAAGATCTATTTTAGGAGATGCTTTTGAGGCATTGATTGGTGCGATTTTTAAAGATTCAGATTATTATACTGCAAAAAAATATTGCATTGAAATTTTTTTACTTGGGAAAAATAAATAAATTGGAAGAAATAGAAGGAACAGGGGATTATAAGACAGTTCTGCAGGAATTTGTACAAGGAAAAATATAGAAAGATGCCTGAATATAATTTAATTAAAACTAGCGGTCCTGACCACGATAAAGTTTTTTTGAAATGTCTGTAAGCTGGAATAATGAGATTCACGGAATAGGAATTGGAAAAAAAGTAAAAAAAGAAGCTGAAAAAGCATGCGGCAAAGGAAGCTCTTTCAAAATTAAAAAAATAGAAAAAGTAAAAAAATAAAAATGCGATGGTAAAAATAAAAAAATAAAAAAACAGGAGAACAATATGGGAAAAAAATAGCATTGTATCCAGGGAGTTTTGATCCAATAACGAAGGGTCATATTGATATTATAAAGCGTTCTTCAAACTTATTTGACAAATTAATAATAGGTATTTTTTTAAAAATTCTACGAAATCAAAAAGCCTGGTTTTCTGATGAGGAAAAAGTTGAAATGATACAGGAAATATTAAAAAAAGAAGGTATAGAAGCTGAAATAAAGATTTTTAATGGATTACTGGTTGACTTTATGTATAAGGAAAAATGTGAATATTTTGATAAGGGGATTGCGTGCATTGTCAGATTATGAATATGAGCTGCAGTTTACGCTTACAAATAAGACGCTTGCTAAAAGTGAATTTGAGACAGTATTTTTAACTGCTTCAAGGGAATATTTGTATTTAAGTTCCAGCCTTGTAAAGGAAGTTGCCTTAAATAAAGGGGATTTGAGTTTTTTTGTAACAGAAAATGTAGAACGTAGATTAATTGACAAAGTTAAAAAATAAGAGGGGAATCTAAAAATGGCTGCAAAAAAGGGAAAATCTAAATATATATGTTCAGAATGTGGTTACAGTTCGTTAAAATGGCTGGGGAAATGTCCTAATTGTGATTCCTGGGGAACATTTGAAGAGGAAATTGATATAAAAAGAGCCTTTAAGGATGTGGAGTCACAGGATGTTTCCATTAGCAAGATAACAGAAATTGAAATTGAAAAGGAATTTCGGATGGTAACGCCTTTTGAGGAGTTTGACAGAGTGCTGGGTGGCGGGCTGATAAAGGGGGAAGTTGTGCTAATTACAGGAAGCCCTGGGATTGGAAAATCGACTTTTCTGCTTCAGCTGTCGCAGGAGTATGCAAAGATTGGAAATGTATTCTATGTTTCAGGAGAAGAGTCGCACGTCAAATAAAAACAGCGTGCAGAACGTGTTAATGTAAAAAAGTGAAAAATTTGTATATTTTTAAATGATACAAATATTGAAAAAAATTGAAAGTGTAATTTTTGAGAGATAAGCCAAAAAGTTGTTGTAGTTGATTCAATTCAGACGCTTTATTCTGAAAAATGTAAATTCTATTCCTGGGAGTGTGACGCAAATTCGGGAAACAACTTTGAAAAATCATTGAAATTGCTAAAAAAATGAAATTGCATTTTTATATTGTGGGGCACGTTACAGAAGGATGGGAAACTGGCGGGTCCGAAAATTGCTGGAGCATATGGTTGATGCAGTTTTGCAGATTGAAGGCGAGGAAAAATAATTATTATAGAATCATCCGTTCAATAAAGAACCGTTATGGCTCTACAAATGAAATTTCAATTTTTTTGATATGAAGGAAAAATGGAATTAGCGAGGTGAAGAATCCGTCTGAATTTTTCATAAGCGACAGGGATGAAAAAAATATTGGAAGCATTATTGTGCCAATTTTTGAAGGAAGCCGTGTATTTTTTTATTTGAAAGTGCAGTCGTTATTGGGGACACCAAATTTTGGAATGCCGAGAAGAACAGTGGGAAGGATATGATAAAAAAATCGGGTGGAAATATTAAGTGCAGTTTTATCACGTTCTTTAAAAATTAGATGTAAATTCAAAGGACATTTATATAAATATTCCAGGAGGAATTGATTTAAATGACAGGAGTTCCGACTTAGCAGTAATTTTTTTTCACTTCTATCTTCGGTAAAAGGCGTGCCGATAAGTCAGAAAAATAGCGGCTATTGGCGAGCTGGGATTACGTGGGGAAGTGAGAAAAGTTTCATTTATCAAAAAAATAGGGTAAATGAGCTGGAAAAAAATGGGATTTGCAGGGGTATACCTGCCAAAAAAAGCCATCAGGCTGATTTTAAAAAGGAAAAAAACAAAAAAATAAAATTGAATTATATAAGTAACATAAGTGAACTTGTCGAGAGGATAAAGTAAGCCAGCAGAGAAAAAAGGGCGAAAGGATGAAATATGGGAAAAAAGGCAGTTAATAAGAAGAAAATATTGGAGCATATATTTGACAGGGTAGCACCTGGAACAGCATTGAGAGAAGCAATAGATAAAATTCAGGAGGCAAAAACTGGGAGCATTGATTGTACTGGGAAATCCTAATGATTTAAAAGATGTGATGGGAGGCGGATTTGAGTTAAATACGGTATATTCGCCACAAAAAGTTTATGAGCTGTCTAAAATGGATGGCGGAATTATTTTATCGGAGGATATAAAGACAATTTATGGGGCAAATATTCAGCTGCAGCCTAATTATTCGATAGAAACAGATGAGAGCGGGACAAGACATCAGGCGGCACATAGAATTGCACAGCAAAAGGGGAATTTGGTTGTGGCGGTTTCCGAAAGAAGAAATAAAATAACGGTATATTACGGGAAATTTAGATATTTGCTGAACGAAATTGGGGATTTATTGACTAAATCTTCGCAGGCGATAACTGCTCTTGAGAAATATTCCCTTGCGATTGAGAAAAATCATGTAAATTTGTCTATTTTAGAATTTGACAATATGGTAACGCTTTATGATATTGTGGAATGTGTGAGAATGTACGGACTTCTTTTCAGAATGTCAGAGGAATTAATCGAGTATATGGCAGAACTTGGAAGCGAAGGACGGCTTATAAAAATCCAGTATGAAGAAATAATGTTAAATAAAAACGAGAGTTTTGATGCATTAATAAAAGATTATAAGATAAGCAATGAAACGGCTGAAAAAATTGGATTAAGAGTAAGATCTTTGACAAAAGAGGAATTGCTGGATGATGAAAAAAATTGTTTGTCTGCTTGGATTTGATACAAATATCATAAATCTGGATGAAAAAGATAGAGCCACGTGGATATGGACTTTTGAGCAACATAACAAAAATAAGCAAAAAGGATAGGGAAATTCTTGTAAAGGAATTTTCAAATGTTCAGTCAATTTTGATGTCGACTGCTTCGGATATTGCTAAAATAAAAGGAGTCAGCAAATATAAGGCTGAGCATATTAATAAATCATTAAAAAGAATAAAAAAATAGAGCAGTAATTGATAGAGAATAAATTAAAAATAAATTTTAATAATAGGATTATTTAATAATTGTATGTTAAAAATTATCTAAGAAACTAATAAATTATGGGTTTTAAAAAGTTCACCATAACGAATTAGAAAAATATGAAGAAAAGCAGGTAAAAATGAGAGATAAAAAAATAACTGTCGGAGGGCAGGCTGTTGTGGGAAGGGGTTATGATGAGAGGGCCTAAAAGCAATTGCAACAGCGGTTCGTAAAGCAGGATGGAAGTATTGTTTATAAAAAGATAGCGTTAACTGAAAAAAGTAACAGATGGTTGAAAGTACCTTTTGTAAGAGGGGTTATAGCGCTTTATGATGCGATGGTTGTTGGGACAAAGGAGCTTATTTTCGCATCAAATCAGGCTGGACATGAAGAGGAAAAATTGACGGACAAGCAGGTTGGATTTACTGTTATGACTTCGGTTTTATTGGGAATTGCTGTGTTTATGTGGCTGCCATCGGCTATTGGAGGATTTTTCTTTAAAGATAGCGTTTTAAAGGCTAATATTGTAGAAGCAATTATAAAATTGGTACTTTTCTTGGGATATATTTATGGAATTTCGTTTTTAAAGGATATTCAGAGAGTTTTTGAGTATCACGGGGCAGAGCATAAAAGTATTATGAATTATGAAATGGAAAAGGAACTGTCACCTAAAAATGCAAAAGTATGTACAAGATTTCACCCAAGATGTGGTACAAGTTTTCTTCTGCTTGTAATGTTTATAAGTATTCTAGTGTTTTCAACAGTAGATTTATTTTTTTAAAGTTCCAACTGGACATTTTTTTCAATGATAATTTACAAGTTAGTAACAAGAGTTCTATTTGTTCCCTTCGTTGCTGGACTTTCTTATGAAATACAACGTTGGACAAGTTACCATTTGGATAATATCTTTGCTAAAAATGATTGCAGTTCCAGGAATGTGGCTGCAAAAGATCACTACAAGAGAACCTGATGAAAGCCAGCTGGAAGTAGCAATAGTGGCTTTAAATGTGGCTTTAGGAAATGAAGTTCCAAATGCTACGGAAGTTTTTGAATAAAGCTTTTATATGAAATTGTAAAAAAATAAAAAGCGATAAAGATTGAATAACATCAGTATTTATAAAAAAATTTCTTGTCATCAAATAAATAGAATACGATATTTAAAAAAAGCACTCTTTGGAGTGTTTTTTTATTTTACCTATTAAGTGAAAAAAATGCAGATAATTTATAGTAAAACTTTTTTTAAAAACTGAGCTCAAAAACTATAACTATTTTACTCGACTTTTAAATTCATATAATTTTTAGTAGTTTAATTTTATACTAAACCCCATTTGAATTGTAAATCTTTTTAGCAGATTAAACCTGATATTTATTTTCAAATAATTAAAATAAAAAAATTCGCTTTTTTTAAATGGGGAATAGTATTAGGTCTGAGTATACATAAAAATTTTTTCAAAAATAAATTATCGGACATATTTGTTTTTTTCAATAATACAATAATAATAATATAAAAACTGAACTTAAAAAGTTATGACTGTTTTACTTGTACATAATAAAAATATAATTTCTATTTTTTTAAATATGATTTAGCAATAGATTATTTAGAATGGCAAATTATTTGATTTATTGGAGGAAATAGGGTAAAATATAGAATAATGTGTAAAATGCATTGATGACAAATAAATTTGATTAGGGGGAATGGAAATGAAAGAAAGTAAAAATAAAAATGTGGCGGCATTTTTTGATATTGACGGAACGATTTATCGGGATTCGCTGTTAATTGAGCATTTTAAGATGCTTGTGCAGTATGAGTATATTGATATGATGACTTGGGAAGGGAAAGTTAAGGAGAAGTTTTCCAAGTGGGAAAATAGGACTGGGGATTATGATGATTATTTGGATGAGCTTGTGCAGACTTATATGGAGGCATTGAAAAATTTTAGCAAGGAGGATATGGATTTTATTGCTAAAAGAGTGATGAAGTTAAAAGGGGACAAAGTTTACCGGTATACACGGGAAAGGTTGAAATATCATAAGGAGAAAAAGCATAAGGTTATAATTATTTCAGGAAGTCCGGATTTTCTTGTAAGCAAGATGGCAGAAAGATATGGTGTTGAAGATTACAGGGCTTCTATTTATGAAGTTGATGAGAATGGGATTTTTACAGGGAATGTCATTCCAATGTGGGATGCTAAAAGTAAGCAGAAGGCAATAACGGATTTTTGTAAAAAGTATGACATTGATTTGAAAAAATCGTATGCCTATGGGGATACAACGGGAGATCTGACAATGTTTAAAAATGTAGGAAATGCCATTGCTATAAATCCAGCAAAAAAATTATTGCAAAAAATAAAGAGGGATAAGGAATTGAAGGAAAAAGTTATGATTGTTGTGGAAAGAAAGGATGTTATTTATAAATTGAAGGCAGATGTCAGCATTATATAGTATATTTGTTTTTAAAAATTTGAATTTGGGAAAAATAAATAATGAACTAGGTTATTATAAATAAAAATTAAAAAGTTTATAGAATATATTCCGTGAAAGTATAGTTTGGAATATAATCTGAGAAAAATTGATTTTTTTATTAAATAGTTAAATACTAAAAGAGGGATGATATTTATGGAAAAAAATTTAAAAAAATAGTGTATTTGGATAGAGTTACGGCTGGACCGATTGATTTAAGGGAAAAGTTTGATAAATATGGCGAATATACTGAATATGAAGATACTGAAGTTGGAGAAATTGATGAAAGAATAGAAGATGTGGATGTTGTAATAACGACTAGGATAAGACTTGGGAAAAAAGCAGTTTGAGAGGCTAAAAAAACTTAAATTGATACTTATTACGGCGACTGGATTTAATCATATTGATGTAAAAAGTGCAAATGAATTTGGAATAAAGGTGGCAAATGTTTCAGGCTATTCGACTAACTCTGTTGCACAGCTGGCAATTACTTTTCTTTTAAATGAATTAACGCCTGTTAATAAATATTTTGAGGAAGTAAAAAATGGTAAATGGATTGATATTGATGTTCCTGATTATCAGAAATATCCGATTGATGATGTGGAGGGGAAAATTTTAGGAATTATAGGATTTGGGAATATTGGTAAAAAAGTTGCACAGATGGCAGAAGCATTGGGAATGGAAGTGATGGTTGCTAAAAGTGCTGGGAAAGATTATAAAAAAGTTGAAGAGGATGGAATTTTACGGCATGACTTGGATGAGGTGCTTGAAAAATGTGATGTTCTGACGCTTCATGTTCCGTTGACTGATTCAACGAGAAATCTTATAGATCTTGAAAAAAATGAAAAAAATGAAAAAGAAGTGCCAGAATTTTTAAATTTAGCACGAGGACCGGTTATAAATCAGGATGATTTGTATTTTGCATTAAAAAAATAAAATAATAAAAATCAGCGGCTATTGATGTAACGAGTGTTGAGCCGATTGAAAAAAATTCTAAATTATTTGAATTGGATAATATTGTGATTACTCCACATATCGCATGGAAATCTGAAAAAAAGTATGATAACACTTATGAACGATGTTGAAAAAAATTTGAAATTATTTATTGAAAGGAAAGTTGGAAGGACTGAAATAAGGAATAAGAAGGTATAATAAAAAGAGGTGAAAAGAAATGCTGGTAAGTAATTTTAATGGGATAAAACTTGAATTTGACGGGCTTTATTATGGGGAAATTATGAAATTGAGGTTTTTTTGGGGATGGGAGATTTTATTATTCGTATATTGAGAATACATCGGTTGAATTGAAAAAGGGATCATTTCAGATTAACCAGAAGGAAATTATGATTTTTGAAGAAATGATGGAATATTTTGAACTTTTGAAAAAAATCAGAGAAATTATATGATAAACGAGTTTAATTTTGGAAATGGAGTACTTGTTATTCAAAAAGGATAATGGGCAGGGAAGAAAAAGATTAAGCTGGGGAAGGAAATGATGTTTGAGTATGCAAAGACATTGATTGACAAATATACAAAGAAGTCGAGAAGACTGTTTTTGCTGGATACTTATTTAGAAGGAGTTAAATATATTAGAAATTTTTGCGATTAAGATTAAAGATGAAGTTCAGCTGGATTTATTTCGTGAATTTAATGGTATTTCCTTGAATGCAGTCGCTGTCTATAATTCTAGGAAGGAAAAAAGTTGGATATTTGCCAAAAAGTCAGAGTGAAATTATTGCCAGAATGATTGATGCAGGGAAAAAGTTTGTCGCTGTGCCGATTCCGTTTGATGAAGAAATCGCCCTTAAAGTTTATCTTGTAGATTAATTAATAAAAAAATTAAAAATTAAGGTTGACAAATGACTATTTTTTTGTTGTAAAAATAATAACAGATAATTAAAAATTAAATTAATTTTAAAAAAATAGCGCTATTATTTAATTGTCAAAAAAATAAAAATGGGAGGGAATAATTCATGGGATTTAGATTGAGCGTTAAAGGACAGGAAAATGAAATTTTTGCTAGACAAGGAAAAGTATCCTGGATGTAAAAATATATTTCTGAAACGCCTGATGATTCAAATGCGAGAGCAACAGATCTAGGAGTAATTTTTGGAAATCAGGGGGAAAAATACTGGCTGCAGCAAGCGGAGATACAGAAGATGACACAAGAAAAAGTTGCACAATGGTCATTAGTTCCATCAGAAGCAAGCGATGCCTACAGACAAGCAAGCCTTGAAATCATTTCAGCAGGGCAGATGGTAAGAAAAAAATCGACATGACAAACGTATTTGTAGTTGATTATATTGAAGAATACGGAAATCAGGCTGGAACAGGGACTTTTTCATTAAAAAAATCAAAGCAGAAGAAGGAAAAAAAGTGAAGGAAGTTGCAATCGAAGGCGGATATGCGGCACAGGAAGCATAAACGGAAATTAAAAATCTGAAATACTTAAATTTACAATTAAAAAAAGAAATAATGATAAATTATTTTTGAACTTTGGAAAATTTTTTTAAATAAATTAAAAAAATAATCTCTATTCTAAAACCAATATCTTAGAAAGAGATTATTTTTTTGAGATATTGATTTTTTTGAAATTATGATATAATAAGTTGCAATTATATTAATAAATTATCTTATGCTATTTCCTGTTTAAATAGCGGGCTGGTTTTTGGGGATATAATTATGGAAATATTCTTTTTAAGATAATAAATCAATTTTGAGTATGGAAAAAAATAATCATCACTTAAATTATTATAAAAAAATCACTGTTTTTTTCATATTTAAATTGAATATTTCTTTCAAGGAAAAAAATTTTTAAATGATGATTTAAATTGTAAAATTTAGATTGTCAAAAAAATTAAAAAAATAAGCAATCGCAAAAGTGAAAGTCCATGAAAAATTGAATAACAGCAAGATTTTTCGGTAAAGATTTTTATTAGAAAGGGGAAAAAAATCAAAAACCTAGAAATATTAAACTTTGCTGGAATTTTTAAAACTTTTACAAATAACTAAAAAAATAAAAAGGAGATAACAATGACAAACAATTTATTGAATTTGAAAAAAAGATTTAAAATCATTTGCAAAAAAATGTAAAGATTTTAAATATACTGATTCAGCTTTACTTACATTTTTATTAAATGGAATATTAATTTCAACTGGGGAAATGTTTGCAGAAACTGTAACAAAATCGCAGATTAATAATCAAGTTAGTCAGATTAACACCTCAATAAACCAGATGCGGACAGATTTTAAGCATGCAAGAGCTGAAAATAACAAGTTAATTAGAGATACAAACTTGGAATTGACTCAGTTAATGGAACAAGGGGATCATGTGACAAAATCTCCATGGAGCAGCTGGCAATTTGGAATCAATGATTTTTATAACGATTGGCATGGGACTTATAAAGGAAAGGGCGACAAGAAAGCCAGTTATGTTTTTGAAAGAGATAAATCATTAGTAAACAGAAGCAGCTACCCAGGAAGAATCGAAACAAAATACGGAGCAACAACATTAGGATTAGTAAGAGAGCCAAACGCCGCAATGGATGTATCTGCAGGATTAACTCCAAAAAGTGTAAACAAAATTGCACCTAAGTTCACAGTTCAAGGGGCAGGAGGAGGATTCCCTAATTTTGTGACTAGAACGGTAAAGGCACCAGATGCACCGGATAAACCAGGTAGTCCTAGTATAACTGTAAATCCAGCACCGACTATAACGTTTCAGGCACAAGGATTTGGGCAAGATTTTTATTATGGAATGAATCCTGATCAGGGAGTTTATATTCAAAACTATTCTAGCTATACTGGTAGTGGAGCTGTTGTTTCTTCTGATGGACAAAGTGCTTCGATTAGTTCAGGAAATGTTGCAATGACTAATCCACCTACTGGTGCTATAGCAGGTTGGGGGGGAAGTCAAGAAAATGTAATTCCAAATCCAGTTGCCTCTGCTCCAACGGTTGTAAATTCTCCTGCAACCATGATAGCGGGGCCTCGGGGGTTTAATGCCTTTATAAGTCATGTCAATGATTATGATGTGAGTGTTAACGGTAATTATGATTTTACGTCAACTGCAGGTCATAATGTTTTATTTATAAGTTTAAATCCTTATGAATATGGATATACTAGTACAACTGACCGAAAATTTTCTTTTAATGGAAATGTAACTTTGCACAATAATGGAAGTAGTACTCTTGTTGGATTCGAGCATCAGCTGCTTGCAAATGGGCCTGGAGGTGGGGAAGGATTTCCAAATGTTATAAACGGGACTGTAACTTCAATAGCAGAAAACAATGGGACTATTGAATTAAATAGTGGTAAAAAAATGATTGGTATGATGATTGATACAGAGTATAGTGATGGAAATGAAGCAACGGATGGATTTATAAAAACTCCTCAAACAAATAATAACGAAACAATTAAAATTGCAGAGACAGCTAGTGAAAGTATCGGAATAGATTATGGTTTTTTTATGAATCAGCTGCACCAAATAGTTCTGTAAAAAATTGGAAAAAAATTATAATTGATGGTGAAAAAAAGTTACGGATATAGACAAAAATGATTATTCAAATTCTTCAAACAGTGCATATTATGATAAGATGAGTACAGTTGATGGTTCAAATGGAGTTATAACTGTAAATGGAAGCAACAATGTTGGAATGGCTATTTTCCAAGGAAAAACTTCTGGTGATCCTATAAGTAATTTTCAAAAATATAAATATTACAGTAAATAGAAGTAACAATGTTGGATTTTTAAGGGGAACTTCAGGAGATCCAAATACTAACGAAATAACTTTAGATTCTGTAAAACTTGGAACAATAAAATTTGGAGGAGATCTTACTACTCCTGGTTCGGCAGATATTGCTGTAGGAACTGATAATGCCTTAATTAGAAGTGAAAAAAATAAAATAAAATTGGATACAGCAATTACTACAGGAACTTTAGATCCTACCCCTGCTTCTTTAACTCCACCTGCAGCTGCACAAAACTCAATATTGCAAGCTGTTAAAAATGCTCAAGTTGAAACTACTGCAAATGGTAAGATAAAAGTTACTTCAGGATATAAGGTGTATGGAGTTACTGCTGGATTTGATGGTAGTACTGGAGGAGCTAGTTTAACTACTGCTGGAGATATTGATATGACTGCTAGAGAAAGTATTGGAATTGCAGTAGGAAATAAGAATAATACTGGAACTAATACTGCATCAAGTATAAAATTGACAGGTAAGAAGAATACTGCTATTTATAACTTAGGAACATTTAACCAAGAAGGAAATATTACTGTTGATGGGGAAAAATCTAATGGTATTTTTAATAAAGGAACGTTTAATTTAACAGGTAATACTCTTATTACAGCAACTAATGGAGCAAATGGGCTTTATAACTCAGATGGAGGAAGTTTTACAGATCCAGATAAATTGACAATAAATGTAACGGATACGACTAAAAAAGGAGTTGGAGTATTTTCAGATGCAGATGTTACGCTTGATGGTATCAAAGTTAACGTAACTGGAGGAGCTTCAGCAGTTGTTGCGGATTCAAAGAAAAATAACTTTGAATAATAATTCAAAAATTTCTTATGATGGTGAAGCGTTATGCACTTTATACGTTAAATGGCGGTAAAATTGATATGACTGGCTCTAATTTGAAACTTTCTGGAAAAGCAGTTGGATTTTCTGTTGATGGGTCAACTGGAAGTTATGTATCAGGGGTAACATTTGGAACAGGTTCAACAGTTGATATTCTTTCAGATGATGTGATTCTTATGGGTGTAAGAAATCCTTTATCATTGAATTTAAGTAATTTTGACACTACATTGTTTGGTGCTGCTGGCGGGTTGACAAGTGCTATGATTAATGCGACTACTGCTCCAAATTATAAATTGGCTGTAATTGACGGGTTAAATGGAGGAAAATCATTTACTTTAGACAGTGACCCTTCAAGTTCAGATGGAAGTTATGATAAGAGCTTGGCTGTAAGTACGCCTGCTTCTCAAAGTTATAAGTATGCTAGAAACTTGCTGATTCAAAAGAGTATTTTGGATGTAAATACTGATGTGAAGGCTGTATTAAATTCAGCAGATGCAAATACTGTTAAGGGAGTTGCTTCAGGTGCACCAGTTATTGGGCTTGATATTAGTTCAAGTTCTGGAGCCGCATCTAATGCAGAAACAGGAATTAATGTAAATGGAAAGACTATAACGGCTGATAGAACTGATTCAGGTAATGGTGCGATTGGGCTATATACAAACTTTGGTAAGATTAATATTAATAACGGTACTTTGAATGTTGAAACTGATACTACTAATACTGTTAATGACCAGGCTGTTGGAGTTTATGCTGTAAATGGATCAGAAGTTAATAATAATGGCGGAAATATTAATGTTGGCGGTAAAAATTCTATTGGTATCTTAGGGCTTGCATATAGGGAAGATTCTGCAGGAACTGTAATTGGTAATGAATTTGGATCTGCTAATGAAGGAAAAGCGACTATAAATAACAATGGAAATATCACTATGGACGGGAAAGAAGCCAAGGGAGTATTTATTAAGAATAACGGTACTTCATCTGTAGCTGACAATGTTGCTAATAACTTATCAAATGGTGTAATTACAATGTCTGGAGCAGATTCGGTTGGAATGTACGCTGACAAGGCTACGCTTAATAATCATGGTAAAATTGATTTACAGGCAGGGACTAATGGTAAGATAGGTATGTATGGAATTAATGGATCTGATATTACGAACCATTCAGATGGGCAAATTATAGTTGGAGATTCTACTATTTCAGCAGCAACTGATGTTCCTAATATTGGTATGTATACATCTGAAAGCAATTTGCTGAAAAACTATGGAACTATAGATATTAAAGAAAATTCTTATGGAATTTATGGAGAAAATATTCAAGCCTTTGGTACTTCTAAGATTAAGGTTGGTAAAAATGGAGTAGGAATATTTGCTAAAGGAACATCTGGGACTGGAACTGTAACGTTGGATGCAGGTTCTGAGATTACAACAGTTGCAAGTGCAAAAGATAAGGAAGCAGTTGGAGTGTTTACAGCAGGAACTAATCCAGTAAATATCAACGACAATGGCTCAAAGATGGATCTTAAGGACTGGACATTTGGATATGTTATAAAAGCGCCAGGAACATTGACTACAAATGGAAGTTCAACTGTAACACTGGATAATGAAGCTGTTTATGCATATTCTGATAATGATTCTTCAGTAATTAATAACTATGCTCCAATTAAAGCGACTGGAGATAGAAACTATGGAATTTATTCATCAGGTACAGTTGACAACTATGGAAATATGGATCTGAAGTCTGGAAATGGTGTAGGTAATATCGGTATTTATTCAACAAAAGGAGTTGCAACAAACTGGGCAACTATTGATACCGGTAAAACTAATAAAACTACAAAATCGTATGGAATTGGTATGGCAACTGGTTATTACGATGGAGCAGTTTCTAGAAATCAAGGAACTGTTATAAATAAGGGAACAATTAATGTTACTGAAGATAACAGCATTGGAATGTATGCTGTTGGAGCTGGTTCAAAAGCGATAAACGACCATGGAGCGACAATTAACCTTAGCGGTAAAAATACAATTGGTATGTATATAGATCAAGGTGCTGAAGGTGAAAATTACGGAACAATTGTAGGTAATGGAGATAGTATAAAAGGAGTTGTAGCGGCAAATCAAGGTAAGTTTAAAAACTACGGTACGATCCAAATTACTGGAAATAGAGGTATTGGTATTTATACTGATAAAGGAGTGGTGTCTGCAGATGGTGTAGATGGGACTGGCGCTTCAAATACAGGTTCGTTTAAAGCTGTATACGAATCTTCTCCAACTGATGAAAAAGTTGAAGGTGGAGTAACTATAAAGGTTCCGCCAAAGGCAACGCCTGTGACAGTTACAATAAATGGAAAAGCAGTGGAAATAACAGGAGTTGATACAAATGCAACACCATCATCTGTAAATGCAACTGAAGCGACAGTTACATCACCTTCAGGAGTCACAGTATTAGACCTTGCAAAATCAGGATTCTTGAATTTTGAATCAAATCCTTCTGCAACAAGTATCGGAATGTATGTTGATACATCTGGAATAAAATATACAAATCCTATTCAAGGATTAAGCAATCTTGCGGGACTTACAGATATTAACATGTACTTTGGAACAGAAGCTGCCAGATACACAAATGCAAGAGCAATAGAATTAGGAGATAATATTATAAAACCATATAATGATGCGCTTGCAACAGTAGTTTCCACAGGAACTGTATTAAATACTAATTCAAGCAGCTTAACTTGGCTGGCAATACCAACAAAAATCATCAGTTACAGGACTTTATGATAAGGTTTACCTAGTAAAAGTTCCATATACAGATTTTGTAAGTGCAAAAGATCCAAATACGTACAATTTCCTAGATGGACTTGAACAAAGATACGGTGTTGAAGGACTTGGCACTAGAGAAAAGGAACTGTTTAACAAATTAAATGATCTTGGAAAAGGTGAACAGCATATTTTCACACAGGCAGTTGACGAAATGAAAGGTCATCAATATGCTAATATTCAACAAAGAACCAATGCTACTGGAAATGCCTTGGATAAGGAATTTAGCTATTTGAGAAACGAATGGAGAAATCCGACTAAGCAAAATAACAAGATTAAAGCGTTTGGATTAAGAGATGAATATAATACTGACACAGCTGGAATTATCGATTATAAGAGCAATGCCTACGGAGTGGCTTATGTTCACGAGGATGAAAAAGTTAGAATGGGTAACTCAAGCGGATGGTATGCTGGAGCTGTAACAAACAGATTTAGATTCAAAGATATTGGAAAATCAAGAGAACAGCAAACAATGCTGAAACTTGGAGTATTCAAGACAATGTCGCCAAAAGGAGATCATAACGGAGCATTGCAATGGACAATCGGTGGAGATGTATTTGCTGGAATTAATAACATGAAACGTAAATTCTGGGTAGTTGATGATACATTTGAAGCGAAATCTACATACCATACTTATGGAGCCGCTCTTAAAAATGAACTTGGCTATGACATAAGAATGAGTGAAAGAACCCATTTGAGACCTTATGGAGCATTGAAGATGGAATATGGAAGATTTGACGATGTGAAGGAAGATTCAGGACAAATGAGATTGGAAGTTAAAGGAAACGACTACTTCTCAGTTAAGCCTGAAGCAGGTTTAGAATTTAAATATGTTCAGCCATTGGCAGTAAGAACTAATTTGACTGTTGGGCTTACAGCGGCTTATGAAAATGAGCTTGGAAAACTGCAAAATGGAAATCAGGCAAGAGTAAGATACACAACAGCAGGATGGTATAACCTCGAAAAAGAAAAAGAGGATAGAAGAGGAAACGGTAAATTTGACCTTAATATCGGAGTTGACAACACAAGATTTGGTGTAACGGTAAATGCTGGATATGACACTAAAGGAAATAATGTCAGAGGTGGAATCGGATTTAGAGCGATTTACTAGTAGTTTTCAAAATTTGTTAAAATTGTAAGTAATAAAAAAATCGGAAGAGAAATTGACTTCCGGTTTTTCTTCTTTGTTTTGTTGCTAACAATAGATATGTTCGATAACTTGAGATTTTTTTATTAATATACAATTAATAAAACATTATTTTTTTCAAACAAATTTTTTTAAAAAAACACTTGTGATATAATGTAATAAGGAAGTATTCTTTTTGAGATAATAAATCAAGTTTAAATATGGAAAAAAATAATCATCGCTTAAATCATTAGAAAAAAATCACTATTTTTTTGTGTTTAAATTGAATATTGCTTTCAAAAAAACTTTTAGATGATGATCTGAAATGTAAAATTTAGATTGTCAAGAAAAATTAAAAAAATAGGCAATTGCAAAAGTGAAAGGCTGTGAAAATTGGATAACGGCAGTATTTTTTTGGTAAAGATTTTTTTGCTGGAAAGGGAGAAAAAAATAAAAAAACCTGGAGATATTATGCTTTTTGGAATTTTTAAAACTTTTGTGAATGTCTAAAAAAACAAAAGGAGATAGTAATGACAAACAATTTATTGAATTTGAAAAAAAGATTTAAAATCATTTGCAAAAAAATGTAAAGATTTTAAATATACTGATTCAGCTTTACTTACATTTTTATTAAATGGAATGTTAATTTCAACTGGGGAAATGTTTGCAGAAACTGTAACAAAATCACAGATTAATAATCAAGTTAGTCAGATTAATACCTCAATAAACCAGATGCGGACAGATTTTAAGCGTGCAAGAGCTGAAAATAACAAACTGATTAAAGATACAAACTTGGAATTGACTCAGTTAATGGAACAAGGGGATCATGTGACAAAATCACCTTGGAGCAGCTGGCAAATCGGGGCAAACGATTTTTACAATGACTGGCATGGGGCTTATAAGGGTAGAGGCGACAAACAGACAAAATACCCGTATGAGGGGATATTTAATAGATATGGCAGTGAAACATTAGGTTCTCAAAAACGGATTTTAAGATATATTAAACCGGAAAAATTGGATTATTATAATACATCTGTAATATCAGCGGACAGTGATAGTGCATCAGCATCAACAACTAATAGAGTGAATGTAAATGGCTATGGATTAATAAGTAATAACCCAGTAACTACTACTGTAGCGCAAATACAATTAAATGCTTCAATAACACCTAGAACGATTGACAAAACATCACCATTATCTGCACCGCAAGGGACAAATTTATTAACTCCGGATTTTAATCCTCCGGTTATTACACCACCGAATATAAGTATGAGTCCAATAACAATAAGTGTGAATGTTCCAACAGTAACAATACCGGCAGTAAATCCTCCAACAATAAGTGCACCATCAACAGGAAATGGAGATGAATCTTGGATTCAAGACCCTTCTGGAAATTATATAAAACCAGATTATAGTAGTGGTGGTTATGCAGCTATTTCGCAACAAAAAATAGATAATGGAAGTATGACTGTAACTGTTAGTCCAAGTGGGTTTGACCTTACTACAAATGGAACAACATTCACGGGTATATATGGTCCATCACATCAAGAAGTAAATCCTCAAACATTAAATTTAAGTCAAACTGGTTATAATATTAATAATTCCTTTTATGAAGCTATGAAATTAATTGGAGGACATGAAATTCAGATTAATGGAGTTGCAATAAATTTTAGCGGTACAGGTTCAGGGAACTATGATAACTGGCTATTCCATACAGATGGACATAATGACTATGGAGAATCTACTTGGGTGTTAAATAATGGTACGAGTGTAGATGTAACAGGAAATAAACTAATTATGTATACATCTCAATATCACTGGGGAACATCTCAAAATGCTAATATTGGATTTGTTAATGAAGGAACTATTAGTTTCAGTGGTACTAATAATATTGGGTGGGTAGCACTTGATGAATCTGGTGATACTGAAAGGCAGCAATATTTTTCATAATAAAGGAACAGTAAATTTTTTGGGAAATAATAATATAATTGCTTATATTAATTCACCGTATTCTTCTACAAATAGTGGTTGGAGTTTTATAAATGACGGGACAATGACGCTAGGTGGGACTGGTCAATTCGGTATTATAACAGGAAGAGAATACCCTGCATCTGAAATTTTATTAAACAAAAAAATGGAAATTAGTGGAAATAATAATGTTGGAGCAGTTTTTAGATTTGATACAGATTTAGACGGAGGGGAAGCTTTTAGTCAAAGTACAGCAGATAACATAGTTACAAAGTTGCCAGGAACTACAAGAGAATCAGTATTAAATTTTGATATTTCTGGAACAAATAATACAGGAATGTATTTTAATTCTACTAGTGCATCATCTAGTACTGATCCAAGTACATTTAATATTAAAAAATCTACAATTAATATAACTGGTGGTACTGGTGGAGTAGGTTTGTTAGCTGAAAAAGCAATAATTAATTATGGAGATGCAAGCAACACCCCTAAAATTAAAATATCTGGCGGATCTAACAATGTAGGGATTGCAGTTTCATCAGTTTTCACACATGCTGATAAGAATGAAATTAATTCTTATGCAAATATAAAATTATCTGGTGGAACAAATAATCTTGGAATTGCAGCAACAACTGATGCTAAGTTTGCAAACTATGGAAAAGTAGAAGTTACGGCAACTGGTAATACCGGAATAGTTGCAAATGGAAGCCAGACAGCCAGTTTAGTTACTGGTAGCGGGGCGACAGCTTCAATAGATTCAAGAGTGCAAAATGGGGATGGAACTATTAAGGGAATCATTGAAGTAGGAGCAGGAAATAGTGCAGGAATAGCAGCTGTAAACAATGGGGCTATAAAAAATACTTCAACAGGAACAATAAATGTAACAGCAGGTGCAGGAATGTATACAGATAGTAATTCATTCGCAGTAAATTATGGTACAATAAAAGCACACCCAGCTTCTACAGGTATTGGAACAGTTGGAGTTTATAATTTAGGAACGTTTAATAATTTTGGAACTAATTTAGAAGCTGATGGAAAAGGCTCTGCTTCTATTTATAGTAACGGAACTGTAAACTTAGGAAATAGTTCTAATGAAATTACAGCTAAAAATGGAGCTTCAGGGCTTTATCTGACTGGCGGAACTGTAAATACAAATGGAGCTAAAATAAATATAAGCGGAGGTTCAGCAGGTATTTTTGCGGGAAGCGGAACTCCTACAGTAAGTAGTGGCGGAATGCTTCAAGTTATAGGAGATGGAGCAGCGGCTATGGCTGATGGAGGAAATCTTAATTTAACTGGTGTAGATTTAAGATATACTGGAACTGGCTCAGGTGGATTTGGATTTTATGTAAATAAAAATGCATCAGGAGTTACAAACGGATCAATTAACTTTACTAATGGAACTTTGACATTAATGGGAAATAGTGTTGCTGGAATGGAATATAAACTTGGAACTGGTCCAGTTGGAGTAAATTTAAGTGGAGCAACAATAAATGTATTTTCAGATTCAGGGGTAGCGTTCTTGTTTGACAGGAATGCAACAATGTCATTACAATTAAACGGTTTAACATCTACATTGTTTGGTGGAGGAGGAATACCTACTGTAAATTATACAGATACAGCTGGAATAGCAGGAACAGCAGGTAAAATTTATGCTGGTAAATTAGGAGTAATTGATGGAATAACATCCGGTACACTTACTATTGGAAACGGTAAAGTTTTAGATAAAACAAATACATCAGATATTGATATAGTAAATTTTGGAAGATTATTAATACAAAGAGCAAAGGTTAATATTAATGATGATATAAAAGCAGAAATGACGCAAGATCAGGCAATTTCTTTTGGAGATCCGAGTGTTGTTGGCTATGCAATATCATCGAGTAATGGTGCATCGAGTAATGCAGATACAAAAATTACTGTTCAAAATGGCTCAACAATTTCAGCCGATAATACTGGCAATACTGGAAATTCGGCAGTAGGATTATATATCAATTATGGTCAAATTGAAAATAATGGTACTATTAATGTAGAAAAAACTGGAACAGGAACTACTACTGGTGGAACAGGAATTTTTGCCGTGAATAGTTCAGAAGTAACGAATAAAAATATTATTTCTGTTGGTGGGCAAAATTCTATAGGTATTTATGGAGCAAGTTATAGAAATAATCCATCTACAGGAACACCATTAATAAAATGAATTTGTAGATTCCACAGGTACTGTATTAACAGATCAAGGAAAAGTAGATATAATTAATGATACTAACGGATTAATTGAACTGGATGGAGCAAATTCTGTTGGAATTTATGCTGAGGATAATAGTGTGACAGGACAACAGGTAAAAGCAGTAAATAAGGGTAAAATTAATATGACTGGAACATCTGGAACAGGAATGGCTGGGAAAAATTTCTCTATTATAGAAAATGCAAATAGCGGAACAATTAATGTTGAAGTTGATAATGGTGTCGGAATGTTTGGAGAAGGTACATTAAATGGAACTGTATTGAATAGCGGAACAATTAATCTTGGTGCTTCATCAAGTGATACTACCTTGAGAACGGGTATGTTTACGAAATCTGATACTATACTATTAAATAATACTGGGACAATTAATGCAAAAAGTAATGGAAGTAGCGGAGCTAAGACATACGGAATTTATAATGGTTCAAATAATGGTATTGTAAAACTTAATGGAAATTCTAATATAATTGTAGGAGATGAAGGAGTAGGAGTTTATTCAACAAGTGGAAATGTTCAAATTGATTCTGGAAAAAAATAAAAAGTTGGAAATAATAATGCTGTTGGAGTATTTATAGAAAGAGCAACTAATGGAGTACTTGGAAACTCTTCTTGGGGAGATGCTTCAGGAGACATAGAAATTGGAAACAGTTCTTACGGTTATGTTGCTAAAAGGTACTACTGGCCAAAAAATGAATCTTAATAATACAAATGTAAAACTTGGAGATAACTCAGTATACACTTACACTAATGATACGACAAGCATAATAAATAATTCTTCTAATTTAACTTCAACTGGAAATACTACTTATGGAATTTATTCAGCAGGAGAAGTTAATAATAGTGGAACAATTAATTTTGAAACTGGAATAGGAAATGTCGGTATTTATTCAACAAATGCTTCTCAGCTTGCTTCAAATACTGGAACAATTATAGTAGGACAAACTGATGAATACACAAAAAAAGATACGCAATAGGAATGGCTGCTGGATATAATGGTCAAAATGGAGGTTCTCCATTTACGGGAAATATTGAAAAATAAATTAGGTGGAACAATTACTGTAAAAGGTAAAAAGAGTATCGGTATGTACGGAACTCAAGCAGGAACTACTGTAACTAATAGTGGAACAATTAATCTTGCAGAAGACAATGCAATAGGAATGTATCTTGATAATGGTGCAACAGGAATAAATCAGGCTAGTGGAGTAATTCAAACTGTTGCAAAATCAGATGGAAGTATGCCGATTGGTGCAATTGGAGTAGTTCTTAAAAATGGATCTGTAATAAAAAACTATGGACAAATTATTATTAATTCTGCAGGAGGATCTGCAATCTATAATGATAAAGGTGATTTAACTAATTCAACAACAGGTACTACGACAGTATCTGGAGGAGCCAAGGCAGTTGATGAATATGTAGCATTACCTACATCAGTAGGTTCAAGCGGTCCTAGTGGAACACAATTAGAAGCACCAGCTGGAGTATCAGCGCCAACAGTATTAATAGGTGGAATAGTACAGCCTATTACAGCAACTAATATCACAACGCCACAAGGAACTACAGATATGCTATATATGAATGGTGTTGGAATTTATATAGATACTTTAGGGGCAACTAATCCAATTGTTGGCTTAGGTAACTTAGGACTTGAAAAAGTAAACTTAATAATTGGTGCTGAAGCTGCAAAAGCCACAACGAATAAATATATTCATGTATCTGACGAAATTATGAAGCCTTATTTACAATCAATTGCTGGAATTAAAAATTTTAATGTAACATCTGGAGCATTACATTGGGTTGCAACAACAACGAATAATAATAATGATGTATGGTTATTAAAGTTACCTTATACAGATTGGGCAGGTAATGAAGCAACACCAACAGCTACAAAAGATACATATAATTTCCTAGACGGATTAGAACAAAGATACGGAGTGGAAGCATTAGGAACAAGAGAAAATCAATTATTCCAAAAATTAAATGGAATTGGAAGTAATGAAGCAATATTATTCTATCAAGCAGCAGATGAAATGATGGGACACCAATATGGAAATACTCAATTGAGAATAAATGCAACTGGAAACTTGCTTGATAAAGAGTTTAAATACTTGAAACACGACTGGAGAAATCCATCTAAACAAAATAATAAGATCAAGGCATTTGGAATGAGAGATGAATATAAAACTGATACAGCAGGAATCATTGACTATACAAGCAATGCCTACGGAGTGGCTTATGTTCATGAAGATGAAAAAGTTAAGATGGGTAACTCAAGCGGATGGTATGCTGGAGCTGTAACAAACAGATTTAAATTTAAGGACATCGGACATTCGAGAGAAGATCAGACAATGGTTAAATTGGGAATATTCAAGACAATGTCACCTAAGAAAGACTATAATGGATCATTGCAATGGACAATTGGCGGAGATGTATTTGCTGGAGTCAATAATATGAAACGTAAGTTCCTAGTTGTTGATGATGTATTTGAAGCTAAGTCAAATTATAATTCTTATGGTGCTGCACTTAAAACAGATTTAGGTTACGACATAAGAATGAGCGAAAGAACGCATTTAAGACCTTATGGTGGATTAAAGATGGAATATGGAAGATTTAATAACATCAAGGAAGATTCAGGACAAATGAGACTGGAAGTTAAAGGAAATGACTACTTCTCAGTTAAACCTGAAGCTGGAGTAGAATTTAAATATGTTCAGCCATTGGCAGTAAGAACTAATTTGACTGTTGGGCTTACAGCCGCTTATGAAAATGAACTTGGAAAAGTTGGAGATGTGAAGAATGAAGGAAGAGTAAGATACACTACAGCTGACTGGTTTTGGAATAAGAGGTGAAAAAGGAAGACAGAAGAGAAACGGTAAATTTGACCTTAATATCGGAGTTGACAACACAAGATTTGGTGTTACGGTAAATGCTGGATATGACACTAAAGGAAGCAATATTAGAGGTGGAATCGGATTTAGAGCGATTTACTAGTAGTTTTCAAAATTTGTTGAAATTGTAAGTAATAAAAAAATCGGAAGAGAAATTGACTTCCGGTTTTTTCTTTTTCTTTAATTTTGTTACTATACTCAAATCTATTTAAAAATTTATAAATTTAGGTCTTGAGTAAAAGCAGCTGCAGTTTTCAAGTTCAGCTTTAAGACAGATTTGCTATAATAACAGACATAGTTTGATTGTTTAAATGTCTTTTCTTATATGTTTTTCAGCAATTTCAATTACTTTGTCAACCCTGCTTGTATATCTTTTTTCATTTATTAAGTAATCAGTAGTCATCCATGTTTTTACAATTTCCTGTGCGATGGCAGAACCAATAATTTTTCCACCAAGGCAAAGTACGTTTGTATTTGAGTGGGAACGGGCTAGACCTGCACAAAATGGATCTTGGCAGACAGCAGCGTAAACACCGTAAATTTTATTTGCAATTAAGGCGCTTCCATAGCCAACGCCATCTATAAAGATTCCTCTGTCAACTTCGCCTTTGCTTACTGCAAGTGAAGCAGGATAGATAAAATCAGGCAAGTCGCAAGATTCTTCACTAAAAGGCCCAAAATCTATAACTTCATGTCCTTGTGATTCCAGCAATTCCTTAATTTCCTTTTTTAAATTAAATCCAGCATGATCTCCAGCCATTGCTATTTTCATAAAATCATCTCCTAATATTTTTATACATTTTTCATTTTACTTTAAAAAAAGTTAGAAAAAAATCAATAAGCTAATTAAAGTTTTCTGTATTCAGGAATCCATTTTGTATTTTCAATCACTTCTTTCAAATCATCAACAGGATCTCTATTTAATTTTTGTTCTAATACACTTTCTCCTACTGCAAGTGCCACTGTTTCAGAAAATTCTGTTAATTTTGATACAGGTGGAAGTACTGCAGCACCAGGTTTGTTTGTATCAATAATTCCCCCTAATGAATGAGCTGCTGCTGAAATTATCTTGTTATTTACAAATCTTGATTTTGTTGCAATAATTCCAAGTCCTAATCCAGGATAAATTAATGCGTTATTAGCTTGTCCAATTTCATAAACAGTTCCTTTATATTCTATTGGATCTGATGGAATTCCTGTTGCAATAAGGGCTCTTCCATCTGTCCATTTAATAAGATCCTTCGCAGATGCTTCTGCTAATTTTGTAGGATTGCTTAATGGAAAAATTATAGGTCTTTTTGTATGTTTTGCCATTTCTTGTATGATCTCTTTTGTAAAAGTTTTTGGTACCGTTGAAGTTCCTACTAAAATTGTTGGTTTTATAGCTTTAACTGCTGCTTCTAAATTTATTAGTTCATCAGAATTTTCAAATTCATCACGTTTTCTAGCAAAAGGAATTTGTTCTGGTGTCAATCCTTCTGTATCTTCAAATAATAATCCTTGCTTATCAACTAAATAAAAATGCTTTTTTGCTTCGGTTTCAGAAAGTCCTTGTTCAATCATTTCATCAAAAATTCTTTTGGCAATTCCAGCTCCAGCAGTTCCTGCACCAAAACACATATAAACTTGATCTGTAAGTTTTTCACCAGAAATTTTTAATGCTCCTAAAATTCCAGCTAAAGTAATAATTCCTGTTCCCTGTATATCATCATTAAAAGTTGCAATTTCATTTTCATATTTTTTCAAAATATTAGCAGCATTTAATCTTCCAAAATCTTCCCAATGAAGATACAAATCCGGGAAAATTTTCTCAGCTGTTTTTACAAATTTATCAATAAAGTTATAATATTCGTCACCTCTAACTCTTTCAAATTTATTTCCCAAATAAAATTCATTCTCCAACAATTCTTTTCTATTCGTACCTGCATCAATCACAACTGGAAGAACTGTAGAAGGATCAATTCCAGCTGCAGCAGTATAAACCATTAACTTTCCAACTGAGATATCTACTCCGTTAGTTCCCCAATCTCCAATTCCTAAAATCCCTTCAGCATCTGTAACAACTATCAATCGAATATTTCTATCACTTGCGGCATTTTTTAAAATTGTTTCTATATTTTCTGGTTCTTTTATCGACAAATAAGCTGCATTCTGAGGGTTTACAAATAACTCGCTATAATTTTCTATACTTTCTGCAATTACAGGATCATAAACAATAGGCATAAACTCAACAACATGTTCATTAAATAAATAATAAAACTAACGTTCTATTTGTATTAAAAATTTCCATCAAAAAATGTCTTTTTTCTATTAATTTATCTTTCGCTTGAAATTGTTTATAAACTTGTTTTGCTTGAATTTCTATCGTTTGAAATTGTGCTGGTAACAGTCCCAATAATCCATATTTTTCTCTTTCTTCTTTTTGTGAACGCCGTTCCTTTGTTAAGAAAAAGGATCGTTTAAAATTTCATAACCTGATTTCATAAATAATCACCTCTAAGTTTTTAAAAATAATTTTGATAAATTAATTATAACATGGAATAGTAGAGAAATTGATTTGTTTATACTTTAATTAAAGGAAATTAAAGGAAAAATATCTATACATTTATTAGATAAAATGATAAAATATATTCAATTATAATTGAATAAATAATAAAACAGTTGTGAATTATGAAAAAAATTAGATTGGAAAAATATGTCAGGGAACTTTATAAAATAAAGAAATGAAAAAAACGGAGAGATAATAGTGAATAAATTAATAAGGGATTTTGAGAATACAAAAATATTTTGGATACATGTTTTTTTATAGAATATGATGGGCAAAAAAATTTGAATCTTTTGATGAAAATCCAAACAAAAAAAGTGTAAAATCAGAATTTAGAAAAAAATTCTGGAAAGCAGCAAAAATCAAGATTTTTAAAAGGAATCCAGCAGGCTGGAAGAACTGATGCGAATGTGAGTGCAAAGGGAAATATTCTTTATATAAATTCCAAAAAAATGTTATTGATTTTTCAAAATTAAAATTTTTAGGGACAGAAGGGACTAAAAATTAATAAAAGTGGTAAGAACATTGCCGTTTTTAGAATTTCCGCAAATGATTGAAAAAAAGATATTATATTTACGAATATCCAGAAAAATCTTGTGAAAAAAATAATAAAGAGAATAAGTCAGATTTGTGAGAAAATTTCTGGGAAAAAGGGATTTTTACGAATTTACTTCGGAAAAAGGGGAAAAAAATTAAAAAAATCATATAAGGGAAATTTTTGTGAAGTATGAAAATGGCAGGCTATATTTTTGCGGGAGATGGATTTTTGCCGCAGCAGGTGCGGATTATGAGTAATTTTATTTTTAAATAACGCAAAGTTTGATATTGAAAAAAATTAAATAATAAAAAAACTTTGAAAATAGAAAAATTAGGGATAAAAGACAAGGCACTTGACGGGAAATATTTGATATTGGAGAAAGTCGAATTTTTCAGAGGAATTGGAGAAAAATCAGTTTTTTTGATGTGAAAAATATTGAAGAATTGATGGCTTTTAAAAAAATGAGAATTATGGAAAAGATTTTGTGAAATTAAATGAAAAAAAGTTTAGAAGCAGGAAATTCTGCAAGTAAAAATAAATGGCTTGAATGAGGAATTAAAAAAATATTGGTGGAATTGCTAAAATTAAGAAAAATTGAGAGAAATGGCTATTTTACAGTATTTTTTTGTTGAAAAAGAAGGATAAAGGGGAATTTATTGGGAAAAAAATGGGAAAAAAACATCAGGAAGTTGAAGAAAAATTTTTGGGAGATATAGTTGTGAAGGAAATATAGGAATTGAGAAAAAAATAGGAAATATATTTCATTTATAAATTCTAAGTTTACGTGGCTATTGAACAGATCTAAAAAAATTAAATATAAATTAAAAAAATATGTAAAAGAGGTTGGAAAAAAATGTATATTATCAGGAAAGCGATGGAATATTTCAAGCCCTAAGATTAATAGGGCTTATATGAATGAGGCTTTGAAAAAGGCTGTCAGAGAATGAGAAAAAAATATTTTTGGAAATGTCAGATTATGATAAATTTCATTCGCTTGAAGTTTATAAAAAAAGTGAGAAAAAAACAGAATTGAAAAAAATGATGAGAAGTATTTGAAATTGGCACTTCTGCACGACTGCAGGGAAGGGAATGTGTCGATTGTAACGAGAGTTCTGCATAAATTGGGATTTAAGACAGAATTGCAAAAATCATGCACAAAAGAAGTTTTGAAAAAGTTGGAAAAAAATTGATGAGGAAGTAGCAATTTTTGGCTAAGAACCATCATAATCGAGGGTATTCAGAGGAAATGGATATTTTTTTCAGAAATGTGATGATGAGAGTTAAGAAATTGATGAAAAAAATTTTTTTAGAAAAAGAGTGAATTTATGGAAGACAAGTATAAAAATGACATTGGAGGAAAATATTTTTTTGTTGCAAAAAGGAATATAGTAGATTCTATTTGGAAATCAGCAAATTTGGGAAGGAATAGCTGTGACTTATCCTCAGACTGAAACGATTTTTTTCAAGGGCTGGGAATTCAAAAATATGAAAGTTAAGGATATAAATGCCATTGTTAATTTGAAACATTCGTGGGAATTTATTTTTGGAAAAATATTGAATATCCGGTTGATTTAAATTATATCTGTAAAATAAATCAGCTTATTGGAGAGGCAAATGTAAATCCTTTCCCAGGACAATTGAGATTTTCTGATGTCAGTATGGGTGGAACAGATTGGAAGCCTGAAATTCCTGATAAAGAAAAAGTGAATGACAGTTTGAACAAGATTTTAGAAAGTGAAAATTCTGCAACAGAAAAAGCAATAAACTTAATGCTATATTTAATGAGAAGCCAGCTTTTTTATGATGGAAATAAAAGGACAAGCATGATGGCGGCAAATCAGGTGATGATTCAAAATGGTGCAGGGATTATTTCTGTACCGATAAAACGGCAAGAGGAATTTTTGGAACTGCTTGTGAAATTTTATGAAACTAATAATATGGATGAAATTAAGGAATTGATTTACAATCATTGTATTGACGGGATAAATTTTTAAAAGGGAATGAAATTTTGGGAAACAAAAAATTATAAAAGAAAGAAAAATAGATAATTATGAATGAAAAGAAAGAAAAATATGAAATTGAAAGTGAATTTGAAGATGAAATTGATACTGAAAAATAGTGAGAATGATCAAAAATATCGTTATTTTTAAGTGAAGAGGCTGGGAGCAGAATTGATAAATTTTTTTGTCAGAAAGGCTGGAGTTTACACGGACACGGATTCAGCAGCTTATAAAAGATGAAAATATTTTTAGTAAATGGGAAAAAAAGACAAAGCCAGCTTATAAAAATTGAAGAAAATGATGTGGTAAAAGTTGTAATTCCAGAGTTGGAAACAGTTGAGATTAAGCCTGAAAATATTAATATTGAAATAATTTATGAGGACAATGATTTGGCGGTTATTAATAAAAGGGCTGGAATTGTTATTCATCCTGCAAATGGGCATTATTCGGGAACGCTTGTAAATGCAATCTTGTATCATATTAAAGATTTATCGGGAATAAATGGGGAAATACGTCCAGGAATTGTGCATAGGCTGGATAAGGATACGAGCGGACTTTTGATAATTGCAAAGAATGACAAGGCACATCTAAAATTGTCGCAAATGTTTCACGATAAAACTGTGAAAAAAACTTATCTTGCAATTCTGAAGGGAAAATTGAATCAAAAAAGCGGGAGAATTGTAACACAAATTGGACGTGATAAAAACGACAGAAAGAAAATGACTGTAATAAATGACTTAAATTCAGGGAAAACTGCAATTACCAATTATGAAGTAATTTCACAGGCGGAAAAATTTACACTTGTTAAAGTTCATATTGAAACTGGAAGGACTCATCAAATCAGAGTTCACATGAAACATCTGGGATACCCAATTTTAGGCGATAGTGTTTACGGAAGGCCAGACAGTGAAAAACGGCAAATGCTTCATGCCTATAAACTGGAATTTCAACATCCAATTACAGAAGAGAATATGGAATTTATTGCAGAATTGCCGGAAGATTTTAAAAAGGCATTGAAAAAATGTGGGCTGGAGCTTGAAAATTATTAATTTGGATATTTTAAAAGGCAGTTTTGGTTATTTATAAATTTGTTAAATAAAATTACAAAAAAATAGAGGAAAAAACTTATGGATGAAAAAAATTAGAAAAATAAAAAAACGAACTAATAGAATTTGATAAAAAAATATAATAAAATTGTTGTTGGGGTTGATGAGGCTGGGAGAGGGCCTTTGGCTGGGCCAGTTGTGGCTGGGGCGGTTATTGTAAATCAGGATTTTCCAGAGCTGCAGGAAATTAATGATTCAAAAAAATTGACTGAAAAGAAAAGGGAGAGATTGTTTGAGGCAATAGAAAAAAATTGCATTGTGGGAATTGGGATTGCTTCAGAAAAGGAAATTGATGAGATGAATATTTTGAATGCAACGTTTCTGGCAATGCGGCGTGCGATTAGCCAAGTGGCGGGAAAATCTGGATTTGATATAGTTCTAGTTGATGGTAATCATTTGATTCGTGAGTATGAAGGAGAGCAGGAGTGCATTGTGAAAGGGGATGGCAAGTCGATTGCAATTGCGGCGGCTTCGATTGTGGCAAAGGTTACGAGGGATAGAATACTTTGTGAAATCGCAAAGGAATTTCCTGAATATGAGTTTGAGAAGCACAAAGGGTATGGAACTAAGAAACATAGGGAAATTTTGGTTGAAAAAAAGGGGCTTGTAAGTATCATAGGAAGACGTTTTTGAAGAAGATATTGGGAATGAAAAAAATTAAGAAGATATAAGTATTATAATTTTTTTATAAAAAAATAGTATTTTAAAGAAATTACAAAGATAATTATAACAAATACTTGATTTTATAGAATAATATGATAAAAATAATAAAGTGTATAAATAAAAAAATTATTTTTTTATTGAATTATGATTAAAAAGGGAGAAAACAATGGACAGTAAAGAATTTGCATTTGCACTAAATAGTGAAGAAGACTTTGAGGGTTCTTTTTGATTTTTGATGAATTAGAAGAAAAAGTTACAAAGTCAGTTAAAATTAGAACTATCAGAACTTGAAATTTTAAAAAGAAAAATCAGAAACAAATAGGAGATCCTGATAATTTAGGGTAAAGTTGTAGAGGATGTGATTTGGGAACAGGTTAATAATCAAATTGCAATTGTAGCAGGAAAAAGACTTCATAAAAGAAAATGGTAATTTAAAATTAGATTTAAGAAGTGAAGCACACATCCAAACTTCTGAAAAATTTTTGAAAAAGGAAAAAAATAGCTAGACATAATTATATAAGTGAAGAGAAATTGAAACATAATTATGATAGATATAAAAAAATATGTCTCATAAAGATTTTTAGAGACAAATATGTAGATACAACAATGAAATTACAACGAGCTGGAGAATTAAATAAAAAAAGGTATTGATACAGTTAAAGATATCTATACTGGTAGACAAATTTCTACTAATACTAAATTAGAAAAATGGTAAAAATAATCCTAAAGCTGCTGAAAGAGAGCATGTTAGACCTTCAGCAGAGCTATATAAAAATTCAACACTTCAAATGGCGAATAATAATAAAGAATTAGCAAATGTAATAAATAATCCAGAAAATCTACAAGGATATACAACTGCAGAGAGAAATAATAGAAAAAGTGCTAAATTACCTGATGAAATAGATGATAGAGATAAAACTAAGCATTGGAAAGAAGCAGATGAGAAAGCTGAAAAATTTATTGAAAAAAAGGAGAGAGAGGGAGAAGAAAGGTTAAGAAAAGAAGGTATCCAAACGCAAAAAGAAGAAGCATTTCGTATAGGTGGTACAGCACTTAGAGCCGTTGTTATGGGATTATTGGCTGATTTAATAAGAGAGATAATAACCAAATTAGTTAAATGGTTTAAAACAACGAAAGGAAACTTTGAAATGCTTTGGGATAGTTTGAAAAAAGCAATTCATTCTTTTGTAGGAAAAATGAAAACACACTTAATAAATGCTGGAAATGTTTTATTTACTACAATAGCTACGGCTATTGTTGGACCTTTTTCGTACTTTAAAAGCAAGTGTGGATGTTATTAAAACAAGGCTGGCAAGCTATTAAAAAAATGCTATTGATTATATTAAAAGTCCTGAAAAACAAAAAAATAAACCAATAGGACGTTTAATTTTAGAAACTGGTAAAATTGTAATAGCAGGATTAACAGGAGCAGGTGCTATAGTATTAAGTGAAGTAATAGAAAAAGGACTATCCTCAATACCAATATTATTGGTTGAAATACCATTGCTTGGTAGTTTGGCAAATATAATAGGAATATTTATGAGAACAGTTGTATCTGGAATTATAGGAGCAATAGCAATTAATTTGATTCAGAAGATGATTAAAAATAAATATGAAACGCAAATAGTTGGTGAGAAAAATAGATAAAAAGTAATGAAATATTAAGAATACAGCATAAAATAATAAATTTGAATGAAGATAGAGTTGTAGAAACGAAAGAAAGAGTAGTTACGAATATAAAAGAAAGACATAAAAAAATGCTTCAGATTATATAAAAGATACATTTAATAAAGTATTTGGTGAAAAAAATTCAACTCAAGAGAAAAATGGATGAGATTGATTCTCTTCTTGAAGAATTAATGAAATAATATAACGAAAATTTAAAGGAGATTACTTAAATAATATGGACAATAAATATGAAACAATGAAAATTGATAAACATAATTTTGAAATTTCAAAAAAACAGATTGAAAAAAATTTTTCAGAACAAACTAAAACAGATTTAGAGTTAGACAAAGTTAGAACAGGAGGAGATTTTTTTAGATGTTTGGTCGAAAAGGAATTTTTTTGGTTTCTTTAATCATTCTGTTACTGGAAAAAGAATTAAATGAATTGACAAGTCAAATACAGGAATATCTGATAAATATTAATAAAACTCAAATAAAAAAATTATAAAAGAATTTAAAGAAGTCTATAATACTTTTTGAATCATTAGATAAAGATTATATTGATAAAATATGTGCTTCTATAAAAGGAATAGAAAAAAACTAATGAAAAGATAGAAAGTATACTAAAGACACAAAAAATTGACTATAGAGGAACTTATAAAATTCAAAAAAATAAAGTAGAGAATTATAAAAATAGATGAAGACTCAGAAATAAAATTAGAAAAAAATTAAAGAAAAACGGTTATTATATCGAATATTCTTTATGGTATTGTTATTTTGATATTATTCTTGTTATTCTTTATAGGAAGTAAATAGATGAGTAAATATAAAGAAAAATTTTTTTGGATTATGCTTCTAAACTAGATGCGGTTACTAATTCTAACGGTAAAAATTACAAAAATATGGAATATCTATTGCTAAGGAAAAAATGATAAACAAGCAACTATTTTATTGCTAAGAAAAAAATTTCTAAGATAATAGATTCAAAAAGAATTTTCCAAAGAGATAAAAAGAAATAGCAAATTTTTTTGAAAAAAAGTTTAGTTGAATATTATGGTTATTTAGAAATAAAAAAAGAATTTGTAATTCAGACGAAGTGGTAGAAGATGTTAGAAGCTTAATGGATTTATTAGAAGAATTGAATAATTTGATTGGATTGAAGAATGTTAAATCTAAAGTGAATGATTTGATAATTTATCAAAAAAGTTCAAAAAGATGAGAGAAAAAGAAGGATTAAATGCTGTTAAAAAGCACATTACATTTATCTTTTACAGGAAATCCTGGCACTGGAAAAACAACTGTTGCTAGAATTATAGGTAGAATTTATAAGCAATTAGGTTTATTATCAAAAGGACACTTTATTGAAGTTTCAAGAACAGATTTAATAGCAGGGTATCAAGGTCAAACGGCATTAAAGGTAAAAAATGTTATAGAAAAAGCTAAAGGCGGAGTGTTATTTATTGATGAAGCATACAGTATAACTGAAAATGAACAAAGTGATTCCTATGGAAGAGAATGCATAACCGAATTAACTAAAGCATTAGAGGATTATAGAAATGATTTGGTAGTAATTGTTGCTGGGTATTCTGAGCCAATGAAAAACTTTTTTTCTTCAAATCCTGGACTAAAATCACGTTTTAACACATTTATAGAATTTGAAGACTATAATACTAAAGAACTTTTTGGAAATATTAATATCAATGTGTAAAAAAATAATGATTATGATTTGACTGAAAAAGCGAAAATAAAATTAAATGATTTTTTTGAAACAGAATTAGAGAATAAAAAAAGAAAAATTTTTTTCAAATGGAAGAATGGTAAGAAATGTTTATGATGATTTAGTAATGAATCATGCGAGAAGAGTAGTTAACATTGAAAAATATTACGAAAGAAGATTTATTATTAATAACTGACTTAGATTTTAAACTTTAAAAAAATAAATATAAATTTAAAAAAATGTGTATTAAAAAAATTAAGATACACATTTTATTTTTGGAATAACATTAGAATTATTTAAGTTAAGAGAATTAAAAAAACTAATTAAATTTTCCAGTCTTGAAAAAAAGTAAAAAAATTGGTATTATATTAAAAAGAAAAAAATATAGATATTTGTGGTATAATATCAAAAAAGGGGGAAAAGAGAGTTAGAATGAATAAAAGGGAAGTTGGGTTTAAGTATGAGAATGTAGCGAAGGAATATTTGATTTTGCAAGGGCTTGTGTTTGTTGAGAGTAATTTTTATACTAAATTTGGGGAGATTGATCTGATTTTTTTTGAGAAGAGTAGCCGGACACTTGTGTTTGTGGAAGTTAAGTATCGGAAGAGTGACTTTTTCGGGTCGGCGATTGAGATGGTGACACAGGAGAAGCAGAATAGGATTCTTGCCAGTTCGCAGGTTTATCTTTTGAAAAAAAATTGGGATAGGAATGTGAGGTATGATGTTGTTGGAGTAAGTAAGGACTCTGGAAATATTGAATGGTTAAAAAATGCGTTTTGAGGTGGTTATATGAGAAATGATGAAAAATGCTGTAAATGCGGAATGGATATATTTGAAATAAAAAAGGTGGCTATTCCTACAAAAAAGGCTGTTGGAGCAAAGATAGCCATTGATACATTTTATTTGAAAATATGTAAAAACTGTGGATATACGGAAATGTACTCAACCAAGATAATTCAGAAGGTTGAAGATCCAGTCTAAAGTTTTTGGGGAAATAATATTTAATTTTAAAGGAATTTTGTTTAGGAATCAGGGATATAATTTCTGGGGAGGAACTGGTTGAGTGTGATATTGTGTCAAAAGGATACGAAAAAAATATTTTTGAATAGCTTAAAAAAATTACGGAAATTAAATAATATTTACTATATATGGGATTATAACAGGGAATTTAAGAGATTGATTTATTCCTATAAGTATAATCATAGGAAGATTATGGCAAAACTAATTGCTGAATTGGTAAAAGAGGAATTTTATTATGTTTTAAAAAAAGGGAAAAAAATAGATGTTATTGTAAGTGTACCTGTCAGCAGGAAAAAGAAAAAAATGAGAGAGGATATAATCAGGTTGATGAAATTTTTGAATTTTTTTAAAAGGTTAATTATGTCCAGCTTGAACGGATTAAAAATACGAAAAAAATGGCTGGAATTCTAAATGAGGAAGATAGAAATAAAAAAATATAAAGGGAGCTTTTAAAAATTTCTGGAAATATTGACTTTAAAAAAATAAAAAAACATTCTGATACTTGATGATATTATAACAACTGGGGCTACACTTAGGGAAATTAAAAGTAGTATTTTAGAGCAATTTGAAGGTGATGTGAATAAAAAAATATAAAAAAATAATAGTTTTTTTGCCTGGCTGCGGCTAGGGAAATTAAGGTGAATAGAGGAGAAATATGAGTTTTAAATTAAAGATGAAACTTTTTGCTGTTTTTAGTAAGTTCAGTTATTTCATTTTCAGCTTCTGTACAGAATGAGAATTTTTCACGAAAATGTAAATGATACTGTGAATATTCAGGAGAATTACTTGATTAGTGCGGCGAAAAGAAATAATAAAAAAATAGTGAAAATTTGGAAGAAAATGAAAAAGTTGATGATAATGATAAAACTGATGCAGCAGATGAAAAATGCAGATGTTTCTAAATCAAATGAATCATTGAAATATAGTCAAAGAAATGATGGGATTATTGACTTAAATTCGTTAGTTCATAAAGAGGATACTGAATTTAGGGTGCTTAATGGGAATAATGTGAAAATTATGTTAAGAACAAAAAATAATGATGTTTATTCTGCGGAAGTTGTCTATGATGGCGGGAAAAAGCTGATGCGTGGAATTGGAAACTATGGTGGAAATGAAATTTTTATGGCTGAAATACCAAGCAGCGTGTCAAGTTATTATTTTGTGCTGACAGATGACAAGACAAAATATTATATGGGAAGAAATATTTCAAAAAATCTAAAGGACATAGAAAAATTTGAGTTTTCACGTTCAAATAAATTAACAACGATTCCAGAATGGGCTAGAGGTTCTGTAGGATACCAGATTTACATTGATTCATTTAGAAATGGAGATGTGGATAATGATGCAATTTTTAATGAATTTGGGACAGATGACTTTGCTGAGCCTACTGGAGAAATTCGTTCAGGAAGATCAAAAAAAGATTTAGTTTTGGCGTATTGGGGCGGAAATGAGAAGCCGCAATTTTCGCTAAATGAATGGAATAGTAATTATGAGGAAAAGAATGAGTGGGAAGAAAATACGTTAAATGATGTTCAAAATTACACACGTTATTATGGCGGAGATTTAGAAGGAATAATTGAAAAACTTGATTATATTAAAGATCTCGGTGTAGAATATATAATTTTATCATCGCCATTTTATTCGCTTTCTAACCATAAATACGACACAATTTACTTTAATCACGTTGATCCGTATTTTGGCTACATAGAGCAGACTGGAACGTCAAAAGGGCTTGACATAAAATCAAAAGTTCATAATAACAATGGGGATATGGAATTAAATTTGCTTATTTTTAATCCTGAAACTGATAAAAACTTGCTTGATGAAGACTTGCTAGATCCAAAAACGTGGGTTTGGACAGATTCTGACTTAAAACTGGCTAGCCTTGTGAAAAAGGCCCATCAGAAAGGGCTGAAAGTGGTTCTGGAAGTGGCTGCTGACACTACATCGAACAGATTTTTTGCGATAAATAATAAGGAATTTTCAAACTGGTATTTGAAGGATACTGTGCTTGACTTAAAAAATCCTGAAGTTAGAAATTATATTGAAAATGCGATGAAAAAATGGATTTTAGGGCCTGATGGGACATTTAAGAAGGAAATTTATGATGACGGGATTGATGGAATAAGATATGTTTACTATGATAATGCAAATAAGGAATATATTGCAAATATTACAGAAAATTTGAAAAAGTATAAGCCAGACTTGCTGATTACAGGGGAAGTTTCAAATAGCATTACAAAAGATATTGAAGATGGAATTTATGACAGCGGGGCAGATTATAACATAATTAATAATATTATAAAATATACTGTAAATACTAATCCAAATTTCCGTATTGGCGGAGTTGAATTTGCAACAAAATTAAATGAAATTTATAACAGATATTCAAGCAATCGCTTTAATATGACACAAGTGTTTATCGGATCGCTTGATACAGACAGAATTTTTAGCGGAATGATAAATCCAAATAGAGTTTATGATAGAAATAACCAGTCAGATCAAGGATATTTAAATATCCGTCCAGATCTTTACGATGGAACTGCTGTAAATAAATTAAAAAGAGTAGTTGCAATGCAAATGATGCTGCCTGCCACGCCAATTATATATTATGGAGATGAAAAGGGAATGTGGGGAGCAGATTCCCCTAGAAATAGAAAGCCTATGTTATGGGAGGATTATGAACCCTATGATAATGAAACTGACAATATTATCAAATATAAAGACAGGCTTAGAAGTTTGCCGAGCGTTGTGGAAGTAAATGAAGTTCAAAAGTGGATTTCATATCCTGTAAAAAGTAATCCTGATATTGAAAATCACTACAGGGCATTGTTAAAAGTACGGAAAGAGCATAAAAACTTATTTAAAAATGGGAAATTAAGAATACTTGAAGTTTATAGCGATCCAAAGACAAAAGGACGTATTGACTCAGAAATTACAGCTTATCTAGATGACCAGAAAAGACGGGCAAAACTGTATCAAGGACGTGATATAAATCCTGCAAGACCAAATACAGACTTTATTTCCTACGAAATATCAGATGGAGATGAGTCAATGATAATAGTGGTAAATAACGGGTCAGATGAGTATCCATTATCGTTGCAAGTACCAAAATTATTTGGATTTTACAGAAATCAGCTAAATTTAAAGGAAAATTATGCAATTTCTGACAAAAAAATTCAAGTTAACGTAAAACCTTATGAAGTTAAGGTTTTATACAGCAATGCGAAAAAAATATGTTTGATTCATTTAGACAAAATAAAAAAATAAGAGAATCTGAATTAAAAGATATGTAAGGGGCAAAAGCCCCTTTTTAAAACGTAATTTATTTAAATATTTAATAATAAAAAAAAGAGGAAAGATAAAATGATACAAAATTCTAAAATTGGAACATTGGAAGTCGTTACTGGAAGCATGTATTCAGGGAAAAGCGAGGAGCTTATAAGACGGCTTAGACGTGCAGAGTATGCAAAACAGAAAATAGTTGCATTTAAACATGCGATTGACAACAGATATGGGGAAAATGGAGTATTTTCACATGAAAATAACAGTTTCAGGGCCTATCCTGTGAGCGATGTTTCCCAGATGGAAGAAATTATGGAAAAAAATGTTGATGCTGAAGTGATTGGCATTGATGAAGTACAGTTTTTTGGGGAAAAGATTGTTGATTTTTGCAAGAAGTATGTGGAATATGGGAAAAGAGTGATTGTCGCAGGTCTTGATATGAGCTTCAGGGCAGAGCCTTATGAGCCTGTACCAGAACTGATGAGCATTGCCGATCAGGTGGATAAGCTTCATGCAATTTGCATGGTTTGCGGAAAGCCTGCTTATGCGAGCCAGCGTCTTATCAATGGAGAGCCTGCATATTATGACGATCCGCTGGTTATGGTTGGGGCAAGTGAAAATTATGAGGCAAGATGTCGCAGACACCATATTGTAAGGTATAGAGATGATAAAAAAGGAAAAATATATTTTATTGTTGGAACGGAAATTAACGTTGGCAAGAAATTTGTTGAAAAAATGTATGAAGAGCAATTTGTTGATGATAAAAAAATAAAAACGATTGTTGTAAATGGGCAAATGAGTGGAAATGAAAAAACTGATTTGAAAAATTTACGTGAAAAAATAAACTTGGCATTAATTGAAAATGACTATATTTTTGTCAGAATTACTGGAGGGCTTTTGTTAAAACTGGAAGGAAGCTACAGTATTCTGGACTTTATGTGAATTTAGAAAAAAATTCGGAAGTTATTATTGTTTCAAAAAATAAAAAAGGTGTGCTTAATCAGATTTTATTGACAGTTGATTTATTGAAAAAGTCAGACTTGAACTTGAAGGAAATTGTTTACAAGAATGGGAATAGTCATGCTGGGGAAGAAAAGGGAAGAAAAATGGTGTTATTGAGAAAAATATCGAAGATAACGGAAGTTAAGTATCAGGGAGTTGTAGGATTTGAATTTATTATATATTTAGAGTGTGAATTAATAGTAAAAATTTGAAAGGAGAGATTTATAATGAAAAAAATTATTAACTGTAATTTTGATTACTTTCTGTATAGTTACTTGCGGAAAGAAAAAAATCAGGACACTAGTGATTTAGTTTCTGATACAAATATAAAAAAACAAAAAAATTGCTAAAACTAAATCAATAAGCAATTCAGAAGAAGCATATCAATTAGTACGAAAAATCTATTATTAAACATAATTTGGCGGATATTAATTGTATAACGGCTTCAGAGGGTGAAGATGAAAATTATTATTATTTTGATATTCGCAGTAATAATGAAAAAAATGTGGTGGAGATCCAAGTGTAGCACCACGATTATTTAGTTATCAAGTAAATAAGAAAAACAGGCAAATTAAAAAAACAGATTCAATGCAGTGGGCTGAAAAAAATTGGGAAAGATCCTTTAGCGATGGAATTTCATGCGATAGATTAAAAATTTGAGAGAGAGATTAAGAATAATTTTAAAAAAATTTAAAGGAGAGATTTAGGATGAAAAAAATTTATTTTGTTAGGGATTTTTATATTAACTTTTTGTGGCACAGGCTAATAGTTCGTTTAATATTAAAGATGATAATTATAGTATGAAAGGTTATTGTTTAGGAATTGGGAAAAGCAAAAAGTAGATAAGGTGGATAAATATAGTGGGACAACGACTTTTAAAGCCACTTTATGTAGAGTGGATAATAATGTTGTAAGAAATGTTACAGTTTTATTTGATTATACAGATGTAAATACTAATTATGATGTGAGAAAAAAATTATTTTTTTATTCCTGTTGAACATCTTTCTCAAGCAAAATATAATTCAGATAATAATATATTAAGAATCAAGATGCAAATGCGTGGAACATTTCATAAAAAATTTACCAGATGGATTTATTTTACCTATAACTTCAAAAAAATATAAAAGATCATTTGCCTTATGCTAAAATTGTAGATGAAGATTTAGTAGAAGTATATGGAAGTACTTTGGGAGTTCCAACTGTTTCTGAAGAGGAATTTTTAGATGAAGATTATTAAAAATGAAGAATAGGAGAATTTTTATGAAAAAAATTATATTATTTTTTTAAATTTGTTTTTAGTTTTTAATTTAGGCTTTTCAGCTCCACAATCTAATACAACAGGTGGATATATCGATAATAAAATGGTATGCTTGGTATGATAATACTTTTCTTGGAAAAAGAAACTGTAATTTCTGAAAAAAATTTCATAAGTTTAAAAAGTTTAGAAATAGATGTAATTGGAATCGGACTTTATTATGATGTCAAAAATAAATATTATAATTCTAATGATAAATTTGAAAATGGATTTAATAAAGTGTTTTTTTAAAAAGTATCTAATTTTAAGTTGACTGATATGAATGGAAATATATACACGAAGGATAATTATCCAAATGAAAAAAAGAGTAGAGTTTATTCCTGATATAATTATAAATAATCGTTATTTAGCAACAAATTTACTAAATAATGACGTAAATTTAAAATTTAAAAGTCCAGAAAAAAAGATAAAAAAATCTGATATCTTTAGATGTTGTACCAGTAAAATTAAAAATTCGTATCAGATGGTGTTGACATTATTTGTTCTGAAATAGATGGCAGAACGTTACATTTAAGTTGTAATGACATAGAATATAACTGGTATAATATATCGCCAATTGAGCAAACAATAGATAATTGAATAAAGGAGTAAAAAGCAATGATAAGATATATTTTAATAATATTAGCACTTTTTAAGTTTTAACATTTTTGCTGAAAGATACAAAGGTGGTTATGTTAATGGAAAATGGTATGCTTTTTATAACAATAATTATATTGAAAGAAATTGTATAGATGGATTTGAAAAACGAACCTCTTGGTGGATGCGGACATCAATTTCCGTTTTTATTGCAAAAAAATAGAATTGTCAGTTATAGGAGTTGCAGAAATAAAAAAATAAAGAAAATGATGCACTAGAAATTTTGTTGAAAGTTTCTGATTTTAAAATTGAGAATTCTGATTATGAAGGTGAAATATACACACCATATGCTTACCCTGTTCCCCCAGAAAAGAAAGGAAAAACCATATTTTCCAAAAATTTTCTTCAATTCCCAAAGATGAGTTTTTAAAAATTTTTTTAAAAGATAATAATAAAAAAACTTGAAGTTTAATAATAAAGAATGGGTAGAAGAATATGAAGGAAAAAAGTAAAAATTTTTCAGGAGTTGAAATAATAAAATTAAATTTGTTTGGTAGTTTTTACAGAGAAGGAAATGAAATATGGATTAGTTGTGTTGGATTTTGATTAGATTAATTATAATAAATTAATTAATGTTTATTATTATTGATAAAAAAATTCAATATTTTTGATAGTTTTCAGATACATACTAGATATTTAAAAAAATAATGATGATTAAAAAAAGGAGAAATATGAGCAGTATTTTAGATGAATTAAATGAAGAGCAGAGAAAAAGCTGCAGAAAAAAATAGAAGGGCCTGTATTGATACTGGCTGGAGCAGGGAAGCGGGAAAAACACGGACAGTTACCTATAGAATTGCACATATGGTAAAAAGAGATAGGAATTTCGCCACTTAATATTCTGGCACTTACTTTTACGAATAAGGCGGCAAGGGAGATGAAGGAAAGGGCTACGGCTCTTATTGGGCATGAGGCGAATAATCTTGTTGTTTCTACGTTTCACTCGTTTTCGGTGAGATTGCTTAAAACTTATTCTGAGAGAATTGGGTATGGACGGAATTTTAATATTTATGATGTAGATGACCAGAAGTCGATTATTACAAAAATAAAAAAAGAAATGGGAATTAAGGATAGTGATGGCATTCAGCCAGGAAAACTTGCAAATAAGATTAGTAAATTGAAGGAGCAGGGTATAGGGATTAAGGAGCTGGAGCGGGAAATTGATATGAGAATTCCTGCAAATAGGCTTTTTGGCGAGATTTATCAGAAATATAATGAAGTTTTGAAGGCAAATAATGCGATGGATTTTTCAGATTTGCTTTTAAATGCGAGAAAGCTGCTGGATGATGCTTTTGTGCTGGAAAAAATTCAGGAAAGATATAAGTATATTGTGGTGGATGAGTATCAGGATACTAATGATATCCAGTATGAAATGATAAATTTAATTGCGGCGAAGTATAGAAATATTTGTGTTGTGGGAGATGAAGACCAGAGTATTTATGCATTTCGTGGGGCAAATATCAATAATATACTAAATTTTGAGAGGGATTACAAGGAAGCATTTACAGTAAAACTTGAAAGAAATTATCGTTCTACTAAGAAGATACTGGATACAGCTAATGAACTTATTAAAAATAACAAAAGTTCAAAGGGGAAAACTCTTTGGACAGATGGCTCGGATGGTGAAAAAATTAAGATTTATAATGCAGCGACTGTTTTTGATGAGGCGGATTTTATTATAACGGAAATGAAAAAAAAGAAAAAAGATGGCGCTGAGTATAAGGATATGACGATTTTGTATAGAACGAATGCACAGTCGAGAGTGCTGGAGGAAAAACTTCTGGCTGCAAATATTCCGTATAAAATTTATGGAGGGATGCAATTCTTTCAACGTAAGGAAATAAAAGGATATTTTAGCATATTTAAGCCTTTTTGAATAATAAAAATGACAACCATAATTTTTTTATCGTATAATTAATGTTCCAAAAACGTTCTGTGGGGGAAAAAGACGCTAGGAAAAAAATACAGGAAGTCGCAAATGAAAGAAATATTTCCATGCTGGAAGCGCTTCACTACATTGATGAAATTCCAGTAAGAACTGCTACAAAATTGGCATTACGAGAATTTTACAATATGATGCAGAATATTTATTCAAATCTTGATGAGATGTCAATTAAGGAAATATTTGATGAAATATTGATTAAAACACATTATATTGATTCAATTGAAGACAATAAGGAAGACAGGGTTAGAAACATTGAAGAATTGTTAAACAGTATTACAGAACTTGAAAAGCAGAAGCCAAATATGACTTTAAATGAGTATCTTGATATGATTTCATTAAGTTCGGCAACTGATGAAATGGAAGAAGATGAAAAATTATGTAAAACTTATGACAATTCACAGTTCAAAAAGGATTGGAATTTGACTATGTCTTTTTAGCTGGAATGGAGGACGGACTGTTTCCATCAATTTCCTTTGATACACCAGAAGAAGAACTGGAAGAAGAGCGAAGACTTTGCTATGTGGCGATAACCCGTGCTAAAAAGGAATTATTTATTTCATATTCATCTTCTAGAAAAATCTGGGGAAAAGATGATAACGCACGCCGGCCATCAAGATTTATCTATGAAATGAAACAGGAAAAATCTGGAATATGTTGGAAGAAAAATATGGAAAGTAAATCGCAAACTTCGAGAAGTTTTACACCTAAAGTAGAGAAATTTCAATCCATTTTCTAAAAAAATAAATTTGGAACATTTGGTAAAAAAATCAAGCAGTTCTCAAGCTGCTTTAAGTGCCAATTCTAAATATAAAGTTGGAGATGTGGTTAAGCATAAAGAAAATTTGGACGTGGGAAAAATAAAAAAAGTGGATATGAAAAAGTATGATTGTGGAATTTATGGTGGGGGAAAAGAAGATAGCATTAGTGCTGGCAGATAAAATTTTAGAAAAAAATAAATAATGATTTTATTGCAGTAAAAAGCCTTTTTGTTTTTATTCAAAGAGGTCTTACTGTATTTTTTTAGTATATTTTCAAAGAATAAAGGATTATAATTGAATATACAAATTAAAAAGTATAAAAAAAGTGATAAAGATTGACTGTATGTAAAATTTTTACTCGGTAACAGTTGATACTCCATTTGCTCAGGAAAGATTTTGTACAGCTAATGAAATTAATGGGCTAAAAGGCAGTTTCTGATTTTAAATATCATCAATTTGGTATACAAAATGGATTTTTTTGTAAAGGAAAAAAAGGTCTTTTGACAAGAGCGCTTACAATTCTTGATGAAAATAATAATGTAAAATATATTGAATATGTGCCTGAAGAAGGGAAAAGAGGCAAAATATTGACAAAGCATTGAAGTTCTTGGAAAAATAATTTGATAAAAAAATAAAATTTTGAAAAATCTGAAAAAAATAGGGTATAATTAATTATAATAAACTTTCTGGAGGGAAAAATGAAAAAAATAAAATTATTACTTCTAATTTCAGTTTCAGCAATGATTTTTTTACATCTTGTGGAGATAAATACAGCATTGGAAATTTGAAAAAAAATGACAAATTACTAAAAGAAACGGCTATAAAATGTAAACAGAAGAAAGATGAAAAGATTTGCAGAAATGTGGAGCAGGCACAAAAATGAACTGGCGCAAGAATGGTGGAAAAAAAGTAAAGCCTGAAGTTTCTAAAAAGGTTGACAAAATTTCAAAGGATGCACTGGCTGGAGATGCAAGCTCTAGTATGGAAAGTGCACCTGAAAAAAACTTTGGGAATGGGAAGCAAAACATCTTTCTACAACACCGCAAAAGGCTAAGGAAATGACCTTTCAGCTGTTAAAGGATGCTGCGCAAAAAAATAAAAATTTGAAAAAAATTTGAATATGATTTGGAAAAATGTAAAGACAGGGCAGACAAGCGCTGGAAGAAATTATGCTATTATACCTGCAAAAAGTATAATTTCAGCTCAAGGTCAAAAAAATGGAACTAGATCAAAAAAACTTTGGCATTTGAAGATAAAAAAATAAATGGTATTTAGTAAATATCGATGACAAAACAAAAAAATTATCTTAAAAAGAATTGTATTCGGATCTTGCAGATGTAAAAAAACAGAATAATAAAAAAATAGGAAATAAAAAAATACTGGGGAGCAAAAATTTTGCTGAGAATCAAACCCATATAACCTGATACAGGTAATGCTGTCGGAGGAGTATTTTATATAAAATAGAAAAATAATTTTAAAGTTATTTTTATTTATCTTTTTAAATTATTTTAGAAAATTTATAGAAATATAGAATCTCCTTGCGATAAGGGGATTTTTTTGTTTTAAAAAAATTTAATTTAAAAATTTAATTAAAGAAAGGAATGGTAAATTATGGAAAAAGAAATTAATGCAAGTGTTGCAATTCAAGTACTAGCCTAACGTTGTGGGAAATGAAGAAATTGTAAGAGTTGTCGATGAAGTTATTGCATTTATTAAAAAGCAAAGGGTTAAAAATGAATGTTGCTCCCGTTTGAAACAACGATAGAGGGAGATTTTTGATGAACTTATGGAGATTGTGAAGGAATGTCAGATTGTGGCTGTGAAGGCAGGAGCAGAAGGTGTAATGTCTTATGTAAAAAAATAAATTACAAAACCGAAAGGGAGATATTTTAAAGATTGATGAAAAAAATTTTCAAAAATATAACAGATAAAATTGCACCAAGTATTATTATTGTAATATTGCTGATAATTTGGCAAACTTTATCAATGATTAATATTATTCCAAAAATTTATGCTGCCATCACCATTTGAAGTTGTAAAGAGCGTTTATTTCAGATTTTCCGCTACTTATGGAGCATACAGAAGTTACTCTTATTGAGGCATTTTTAGGACTTGGATTGGGAATAATTCTGGGATTTGCTGTAGCGGTTATTATGGATAGGTTTGAATATGCCTATAAAAATGATTTATCCTGTTCTGGTTATAACACAGACGATACCGACAGTTGCGATTGCACCGCTTTTTGGTGCTCTGGATGGGATATGGAATATTGCCTAAAAATTATGCTTATTTTTACTGACTTCATTCTTTCCGATTACGATTGGGCTGCTGGATGGATTTCGTTCGGTTGACAAGGATATGTTGAATTTGCTGAAAACAATGGGGGCGACATCATTTCAGAATTTTATTCACTTGAAGCTGCCGAGTTCGCTTGGATATTTTTTTGCAGGTCTTAGAATCTCGGTTTCATATTCGATAATTGGGAGCAGTTGTGGCTGAATGGCTGGGCGGATATGACGGGCTTGGAGTTTATATGACAAGAGTTAGAAAAATCATATTCTTTTGATAAGATGTTTGCTGTGATTTTTTTGATTTCCGGAATAAGTTTGCTGCTTATGTATTTTGTAAAAAAATTCAGAGATGGTGTATGACTTGGGAAAGATAACTATAGAAATAAAAAAATATTAATTAAATTTGTAAATTTTATAATAATTTAGACAATTATAAAAAAAGTTATAAAAAAATTGAAAAGAGGTAAAAAAATGAGAAAAAGTGTCAAAAAAATCTTAATTTTTATGTTTAATCTTAATTCTTATTGTTTCGTGCGGGAAATCTAAAGATAATAAAAAAATAAGAATTGTGCTGGATTGGGTACCAAATACTAATCATACAGGGCTTTATGTGGCAAAAGACCTGGGATATTTTAAAGAGGAAGGAGTCGATGTGGAAATTGTGCAGCCGCCTGAAGGAAGTACGACAGCGCTTATCGGAGCTGGTGGGGCAGAATTTGGGATAAGTTTTCAGGATACGCTGGCAAAATCATTTGCAAAGGAAAATCCTGTGCCAGTAACGGCTGTTGCGGCAATTCTTCAGCATAATACATCTGGAATTATTTCATTGAAGAAAAAAGGGATAGATTCGCCCAAAAAACTGGAAGGTAAGAAATATGCCACTTGGGAAGATGATATTGAGCAGGCTATTTTGAAGAAATTGGTAACCGATAATGGCGGAGATTTTTCCAAAGTAAAATTAATTCCTATACAGTAACAAACGTTGTTGCCAGTTTAAAGACAGATATTGATGCCATCTGGGTTTATTATGCCTGGGACGGAATTGCAACAGAAAGGGCAGGACTAAAGACAAACTTTTTAAAATTACGTGACTATGGAAAGGAACTTGATTATTATAGCCCAGTAATTATTGCAAATAACGATTACTTAAAAGCGAATCCTGAAATTGCGAAAAAAGTTTTGAGGGCAATAAAAAAGGGATATGAATATGCGGCCAAAAACCCTGAAGAATCAGCAAAAATCTTGGTAAAAAATTCTCCGGAACTGGATATAAATTTAGTAACAGCTAGTCAGAAATGGATTTCTAAAGAATATCAGGCAGATGCCAAGGAATGGGGAATAATTGATGGAAACCGATGGAATGGATTTTATGAATGGCTTTACAAAAATAAGGCTGTGGAACGTGAAATACCAAAGGATTTTGGGTATAGTAACGAGTATCTGAAATAGAAAAATATCAAGGGAATCAAGACCCCTTGTCAGATAGTGGAGAAAAAAATACTAAAGAAGAAAATTTAAAAAAATGCTATGCTTATTGGAATTTTTTTAGGTTTTTACGAATAACTAAAAATTGTTATATTAAGGAGATATTAAGTGAAGAAAGATAAAAAGCTGGAAAATAAAAAGATATTTCCATTTCTTTTGAAAAATAAAAAAAGTTTTTAGAAAAATGTTTCAATTGATTTGTATGAAAAATGAGCTGGTTTGTATTTTTGGGGAGTGAGCAGAGCTGGAAAAAAACTACATTATTTAATATTGTTGCAGGACTTTTAGAACCTGATGGCGGAAATGTGGAAATGGATGGAGAGAATATAACTGGAAAATGCGGGAAAGTAAGTTATATGCTGCAAAAGGATTTGCTTCTGCCACATAAGAGAATTATTGACAATGTAGCGCTTCCGCTTGTTATAAAAGGTGAAAATAAAAAAAAGGCACGAGAAATTGCAAAGCCATATTTTAAGGATTTTGGTCTGGAAGGTACAGAAAATTTGTATCCAAGCAAGCTGTCGGGGGGGATGAGACAAAGGGCGGCTTTACTTAGAACGTATCTGTCTTCTGGAAAAAGTTGCTCTTCTTGATGAGCCTTTCAGTGCATTGGATGCAATAACGAAGAATAAAATTCACGGCTGGTATTTGGATATTATGAAAAAAATTAAGATGTCAACTTTGTTTATTACTCATGATATTGATGAGGCGATACTGCTTTCTGACAGAATTTATATTTTGGCAGGAAGTCCTGGGAGAATTGTCGCCGAAATAAAAATTGGCTTGAAAAATAGTCGGAACAAAGGCTATAATAATGAAGAAGTTATAATGTCTGAAAAATTTATTGAATATAAGCGTGAGATATTGAAATATTTGTAAACTTTTTAAATTTGATTTTGAAACGATTTTACTATATAATAGAATAAAATATTGAAAGGAAGTTTGAAAAAAATGGAAATAAGACATATAGTAAATGAAGGATTTTTTTCATCTTTGGAGAAAATGGAGATGAACTTGCAAAAATTAACTTACAGAAAAGAAGGAGAAAAAAATTATTTTTTTGAGTCAACTGTAGTTTCACCTGAATTAAGAGGACAAGGAATCGCAGGGAAAATTATTTGAGGCAGGTGTAAAAATATGCAAGAGAGAATAATTATAAAATTGTGCCAGTTTGCAGTTATATTGTGAAAAAAATTTGAAAGTGGGAAAGTACGATGATTTAAAGGCATAATTTATTGGATTATGCAGATTTGGAATTGAAAAAAAATATTTTTAAAAATAAATTTATTTATTAGAATAAAAAGAATAAAGTTTTCAAGTAAAAATATGAAGAAAAGAAGGGATTTTTTTATGAAACTGGGAATTGTTGGATCAGGGATGATTGTTCAGGAGTTCTTGCCTAGCCTTTGTGAAGCTGGAAGGGCTGGAAATTGTAGGGATGCAAGGGACAAAAGGCAAGTATTGGCAAAGTTGAGGAAATTTGCATAAAATATGGGATTCCAAACTTTACAGATGATTTTGATGAACTTTGTGAATTTGGAATTGATACTGTTTATATTGCTGTTCCAAATTTCCTGCATTTTGAATTTTGTAAAAAAGCGCTTGAAAAAGGGCTGAATGTTATCGTTGAAAAGCCGATGACAACTAATTATAAGGAAGCTGAAAAATTATCAGGTTTGGCAAAAGAGAAAAAACTGTTTTTATTTGAAGCAATAACGACACTTTATTTTGAAAATTATAAAAAAATAAAAGGCTGGATTGGAAAAATTGGAGATGTGAAACTTGTTCAAAGCCAGTATAGCCAGTATTCCAGCAGATATGACGCTTTTAAGAGAGGAGAAATCTTGCCTGTATTTGATCCGCAAAAAGCTGGTGGAGCATTGATGGATTTAGGACTTTATAATTTACATTATGTTTTAGGACTTTTTGGAAAGCCTGAAAATGTGAAATATTATGCAAATCTTGAGAGAAATATTGACACAAGCGGAGTTCTTATGATGGAATATGAAAACTTTAATGCTATGTGTGTATGTGCAAAAGATAGTGAAGGCGAAAGAATAGGTGTAATTCAGGGAAGCAAAGGAAAAATTATAAGCGAAGAAGCTCCAGGACTTGTTGGAAAAGTTACGTTAAAACTGTATGATGGAACGACAGAAAGCTTTGATGATGGATTTTCAAAGGACAGGGTTGTACCTGAATTTAAGGCGTTTATTCGTGCAGTAAATGAAAATGACTTGGAATTTTGCTATAAACAGTTGGAAAAAAGTCTGCTGGTAAGTGAAGTGCAGACAAAGGCTAGAATTGAGGCAGGGATTAAGTTTCCACAGGACTAGAAAATCTTAAAATTAGGAGAGAAAATGGAAAAAGAAAAAGTTTCAATAATTGTGCCAATGTATAATGCAGAAAAATTTATTGGAAAAACAATAGAATCGGTACTTTCACAGACTTATGAAAATTGGGAAATGCTTATTATGAACGATGTTTCAACAGATAACAGTCTTGCAGTTGTAAGTGAATTTGTGAAAAAGGATAAAAGAATAAAAATTGTAAATACTGAAAAAAATGTGGGAGTAGTAAAGGGAAGAAATTTTCTGATTGAATTGGCTAGCGGAAAATATATTGCATTTTTAGATTCTGATGATTATTGGCATAGTGAAAAGTTGGAAAAGCAGATAAAATTTATGAAGGAAAAAAATGCAAGCATCAGTTGTACGGAATATACGAGGGTTAGGGAAAATGGTGAAAAATAAATGAAGTTATTATAAAACCTGAAATTTCCTATACGGATATGTTAAAGAATAACTATTTGGGATGCCTGACAGTTATGTATGATGTGGAAAAAATTGGGAAGCGGTATTTTAAAGAACTTGAAAAAAATGAAGATTATGTACTTTGGCTGGAAATTGTGAAGGATGTGAAAACAATTTATGGATTAAAGGAAAATTTGGCATATTATCGAGTGCTTGATAATTCACGTTCAAGCAATAAAGTTAAAACAGCGAAAGTGCGTTGGGAAATTTACCGAAAAATTGAAAAATTACCGCTTTTAAAATCAATCTATTATTTTATGCACTATGCAGTTAGAGCGGTATTGAAAAAGTAAATAAATTTATAAATGAAAAAAAGGGAATATAAATGAAAAATTATATACTGGAAACTTTGCTTGAAGAAAAAAATAATAATTTAAAAGGAATGTTGTATCATAATCTTCAAATTAAATTTGCTTATAATAGTAATCATATTGAAGGAAGTACATTGACAGAAGATCAGACAAGACATATTTTTGAAACAAATAGTTTTTTTGCGGAAAATGAAACAGTGAAAGTTAAAGATGTGATTGAAACTTTAAATCATTTTAAATGTTTTGACTTTATTATTGAACATGCAAATGAAAAAAACTTTCTGAAAAAAATATAAAAAAACTTCATTTTCTGCTTAAAAAGTAATACGAGTGATTCACAAATTGAATGGTTTAAGGTTGGCGAGTATAAGCAAAAAGCCAAAACACGGTTGGTGGAAATAGGACTGCGAATCCAAAAACAAGTTGAGGCAAAGATGAAAAAACTTTTGGAAAATTATAATAGCCAAACTGAAATAACTGTTGAAAAAAATTATAGATTTCCACTATAAATTTGAAAAATTCATCCATTTCAAGATGGAAATGGAAGAGTTGGAAGGCTTATAATGTTTAAGGAATGTCTAAAAAAATGATATTGTGCCTTTTATATTGGAAGATAAGTATAAAATGTTTTATTATCGTGGGTTAAAAAAATTATGAGAGTGAAAAAGGGATGGCTTTTATGATACTTGTCTTATGGCACAAGATGAAATGAAAAAAATACTTGATTATTTTGAAGTGAAATATTAAAGATTTGAGTTTTATTAATAATATAAAAAAATTATTAAATAAAAAAACATCAAAAAAATATTTTTTTGACATACTAGAAAAAAATATGATAATATGTAAAAAAAGTGAATAAATTGGATGAAGGTATGAGGAGAGATTTTAATTATATTAGAAAAAAATATTAAAAATGTAATTGAAACACCGAAGAAGTGACTCTTTCAGGTAAAAAGGACTCATAGTGGACGAACCTCTGGAGAGATGGTCTTAAATGGCTGCACCGAAGGAGCAAAGGAATATTTTCCCTAAACTCTCAGGTAAAAGAACAGAGACTAATACATATAAAAATTATAATTTTATATTTCTTTTTAGTATGAAAAGAGTTTTTAGAGGTTGTCTTTGCTTTATTTTAAAGTAGAAGATGACTTTTTTTATTTAAATAAATTTGAATTATAATGTTATTTGTTTGAAATACACAGCCTAAATTCTGCATTCATTTAAAAATTCCAAAATATAGAAAAATAGAAGGAGAAAAATTAAATGTTGGAAATTATTAAGGATTTTAATGGATTTTTTTGGGGAGTTATTTTAATTATATTGTTGGTTGGAACGGGAATATTTTATACTTTTAGATTGAAGTTTATTCAAATTAGGGAATTTAAAACTGGACTGAAACAGTTGACAGGTGGATTTGACCTTAGTGGAGAAAAGGCGGATAGTAACGGAATGTCATCATTTCAGGCATTAGCAACAGCGATTGCCGCACAGGTTGGAACAGGAAATCTTGCAGGAGCTGCAACAGCGATTGTATCTGGAGGGCCTGGAGCAATATTCTGGATGTGGCTAAGTGCATTTTTTGGAATGGCTACTATTTATTCAGAAGCAGTATTAAGCCAAATTTTTAAACAGAAAAAAGATGGAGAAATGACAGGAGGGCCTGCCTATTATATTCAAACTTTATTTAACGGTGGAAAAGCAGCTAAATTTTTAGCAGGATTCTTTGCAGTTTCATGTATTTTAGCTTTAGGATTTATGGGAAATGCAGTTCAGGCAAATTCAGTAGGAGACGCTTTTCATAATGCTTTTCATATTCCGACAGTTGTAACAGGATTATTTTTAGCAGTTTTATCTGGGTTTATATTTTTCGGCGGAGTAAAAAGAATTGCTTCAGTTACTGAAAAAATTGTGCCAATTATGGCAATTTTATATGTTGTAACATGTGTTAGTATTATTTTGCTAAACATTGGAAATACAGGTATGGCATTTAAGGCAATTTTTGTTAATGCTTTTTCTACAAAAGCAGTTTTAGGTGGATTTGCAGGAGCTGGAATGAGAAAAGCAATAAGATTTGGAGTGGCAAGAGGATTATTCTCAAATGAAGCTGGAATGGGATCAACACCGCATGCACATGCAATTGCGAAAGTAAAAAATCCTGAAGATCAAGGGACACGTTGCAATTGTTACAGTTTTCATTGATACATTTGTAATTTTAACATTATCAGCATTAGTAATATTAATCGCAGACGGAAGAGCGAGCGGAACTGGAATTTCATTGACACAGCAAGCATTTCAAGCAGTATTGGGGCACTTTTGGAGTAATATTTGTTGCAATTGCATTATTCTTTTTTGCTTTTTCAACAATAATTGGATGGTATTTCTTTGGGGAAGCAAACGTGAAATATCTGTTTGGTAAAAAGGCGCTTAATATTTATAGAACCTTGGTAATGGTCTGCATAGTGGCAGGTTCACTTCAAAAGGTTGATTTAGTATGGGAACTTGCAGATATGTTTAACGGGCTTATGGTAATTCCAAATTTGATAGCATTGATTGGGCTACATAAATTGGTAGTTGAAGTTACGAAGAAGGATCCATTGTTAAAAGATTAGTAATTTTAGAATAAAAATATACCCAGATTTTAGATTGAGAAAGAATTTAAGATTGGGTATATTTATATTAAAAAAATAGAAATTATATTTTATATTATTTGCTAACAAGGAATTTTTGTCTCTTTGCAAAAAAATTCATAACTATTCTGTTATTTAAATGACAAATATTAATCCAGTCAGTAAGATTATTAGTTATAGCGTGGCAAGCAGAGTGAGATTGCAAAGATAAATTGTTAGCATGGATATCTTTTATAACTTCCGATGTGTTAATAAGTTGTATTCTGCTCAAAATCCTGTAAATTATTTTTCAAAAGTATAAATTCCCAGTCTGTTATTAAAGATGTAAAAGAGTGGAATAAACAATTTTTTCCATCCAGGAAGATGATGTTTCATTTCATCAGTAAAATTAATAAGTCCAGTCTGTTTTAATTTTGGATTCAATTTTACAACTTCACTTCCATCCTTTTACACCCCAACTAAATTTTGCTTCCATATTTTTTAAGGTATCGTGTTTTTTACTCATTTTAACTGTTCCTTTGTAAAGCAAGTCAAATTGAGCTTCAAAAGAATCAAAATTATCAGTCAGTATTTCCAAAAACTGTTTAATTTGCTGTTCTTCAAAGTACATTAACACTCCTTCGGAAATAATAAGCAATTTTTTCCCTTCCAGTTTAATATCTTTTGTCCATGCTGAATCAAATGCAGATTTTGCAATATCTGTAACTCGTTCATTAGGTTCAAAAAATAATTTTCGTTTTTCAATGACTTCTGGCAAGTCAAGATTATACCATCTTATTTTTCCATTATCTATTCGTAAAAATCTTGTATCTAATCCACATCCAATCGACACAATTACACAATCTGGATATTTTGTCATAAACTTTTTTACTTCATTATCCATCACTTTCGCTCGTGAAAGAACTCCATAATACGAAGCCCATGCACTTTTAAATTTCGAGAAGTCATAATCTATTTGAGAAATTATTTCTTCAGATTTTTTGTCATTCAAAATTGGTTTTTCGCTTTTAGCATCAGTTGCCCGCATATACAGAGTAATAAGCATAGTTTCTGAAATATTATTAAGTTTTATTTTTCATAGTATATTCCTCCTTATAAAAAATTTTGATTATCAAACTATTCAATAGAATTATACCCATATTTATTCAAAAATGCAAATTTTTAATATAAAAATTTTTTTATCACATTATTAAAATTAAATAAATTTAGAATTTGAATAGAATAATTATTGCTTCTAAATTTCATTTATATAAAAATGTATAAAGATAAAAAAACGATTGAAAAATTAACTTGAACTGTGGTAAAATTAGTTATATTTTTATTGGAGAAAAATTAGTAAATTTGGAGAACTATAAAATGATAAAAAAATAAGGACAGATTTTTTTAATTTTGATATTTTAAAAATGTATTGCGATTATTATGGTTATTTTTATACATATTGTTGCAAGTGAGCTGTATAGATATGGTGAAATATCTGGAAATAGGTGGATGACGGCAAATATTATAGATTCTTTTTAGTAGAATGTGCGTGCCGATATTTGTTATGGTTAGTGGATTTTTTTATTGAGAAAAAGATGAGGATGTGAAAGTATTCTTTAAAAAGAGATTTGTAAAAATTATTCCAAAATTTTTTTATATTCTGCTGTTTTTTTATATTTGTAATAATTTTTTTAAAGATGTAAAAAGATGATGAATTGTTTTTCGGTTTTTTTAGAAAATCAACTTATAAAACGATAATTTTAATTTTTTTCCAAAAAGGAAAGTTATCATAATTTTTTTCAGACTTTTTTTCAAGGGAAAAATTTACTATCATTTATGGTATATTTATATGATATTGCTGCTTTATTTAATAACTCCGTTTTTTTGAGAAAAGTTGTGGCAAAAAGTCGATAGAAAGAGCATAAATTATTTAGTTTATATTTGGATTGCTTTTTATAATTATTATTCCGTTTTTAAATGCAGTTTTTAGGAAAAAAATATAAAAATATATTCTCCAGTTGGGCAATATATCGGATATTTTTTTAATCGGCTACTTACTTTTTGAAAAAAACCTCTAAATATGAAAAAAAGTGGCAAAAAGTACATAATTTTTTTTATAACGGTATTTTCAATTATCTTTTTAACATACCTATTTACAAAAATCAAATAATAAATTTTTTTGATTATTTTTATGATTATCATTCGATTGGTGTTTTTTTGGAGCGACAGTTTTATTTTTATGATTTTTTTGTAAATATTTTTTTGATGGAGAAAAAGTTTTTTTTCCAAAAAGTAAAAAAGTATTGTAAAAATCTATATCAGCGAAAACTTATGATATTTATTTAATTCATCCAATTTTTTTATTTTTTTTGTGAAAGAATATTAAAAATCCAGAATGAATTATTTTTTTTATATAGTTACTGCATTTGTAATAGTATTCGCATTGTCTTTTTTTTGCAAGCAAAGCATTAAAAGAACTGTCTAACTTTGTAACTGGGATAAATAGGCAATTTTACAAAAAGGTTTAATACTTATGGCAACTAGGAATCTGCAGTAAAAAAAGTTGAGGGAAAATTGAAAATATTGCATTAATTGAATTTTATAGATTTTTATAATCATTAGAAATCTTGATCTCTTATCAGAGAAAGGAGAAAAAAATTATAATTTGGAAATTTTGTTTGTTTGATGGAACAGTTTTATTAGATAAATTTATTATTAAAGAAAAAAATAAAAAAAGGAAGTGTAATTTAGAATGGCGGTACGTGGAATGAAAAAAATTATTCTTATTTATTTGGGATATTGACGATTGTGATGTATTTAATGGGATTGCTGCTTATAAATCGTGGACTTGGGTTTACGAATGTAGTTGTAATTGCTTGTTCTATGGTAATTTATTATGTGGCAAATGTTTATAATATGGCAGGAAGATATAAGTTAAGGGATATTGCGATTATAATTGCAATTAATTTTATTCTTGTGATGGTTACAAAAATTTTTTTAAAAAGTATTTCTTTTTGAATGAAGCGATAATTTTGTTTGGGCTAATTACAATGTTTCAAATTATATATCGCTATATTGTAATGATTGGACTGGCTGAAAAGAAAAAAATCGTATTTGTTGGAGAAAATGGATATACAAATGATTTGCTTGAGAGCATAAAAAAGACAGCCAGTATAAATTATCGGACTTTTTGAAGGGGAAAAAAGATTTAAAAAGTTTTAACAAAAAAATATTAGAACTTTGCGAAAAATAAAAAAAGTTGATATAATTGTGGATTTTACAAGCAATCTTTTATACGATACAAAAACTCGTTGATAAGCTGCTGCAATACAAACTTAACGGGATGCAATACTATAACTACCTGGAATTTTTATGAAATGTATGAAAATAAATTGCCTGTTTCAAATTTAAGTCCAAAATGGTTTTTGGAAAATACAGGATTTTGAAATTTATTATAACAGTTTCAATTTAAAGGCAAAAACGGATTCTTGACATAATTTTTTTGCACTTTTTAATTGGAGTTTGCGTAATTCCAATTATGATTATCGCTGCGATTATAATAAAACTTGAGTCAAAGGGGCCGGTATTTTTTATTCAGGAAAGAATTGGTGAAGGGAATAAGCCGTTTAAAATAGTGAAGTTTCGTTCGATGACAACTGATGCGGAAAAGGATGGACCAAAATGGGCTACAAAAAATGACAATCGTGTTACAAAATTTGGTAAATTTATGCGACTTACAAGAATTGATGAATTACCGCAACTGTGGAATGTGCTACGTGGAGAAATGAGCTTTGTGGGACCACGTCCAGAAAGGGAATTTTTTATAAAGCAGCTGGAAAAGGAAATTATGTACTATAATTTAAGACATACTGTAAAGCCAGGACTTACTGGATGGGCGCAAGTAATGTATCCGTATGGGGCAAGCGTTGAGGATGCCTACAGAAAGCTGCAGTATGATTTGTATTATATAAAAAATCATGACATTATTTTTGATATGAAAATATTGCTAAAAACTGTTACGATTGTTATTTTTGGAAAAGGAAGATAGGAAAATAGGAGAAAAAGATGTATTTAAAGGCATTGGAACTGACTGGATTTAAATCGTTTGCAAATAAAACTATTGTGGAGTTTGACAGTGGAATTACTTCCATTGTTGGACCTAACGGGAGCGGGAAGAGTAATATTCTGGATGCGATTTTGTGGGTTTTAGGAGAGCAGAGCTATAAGAATATACGGGCTAAGGAAAGTTCAGATATTATTTTTTCTGGCGGGAAGAATAAAAAGCCAAAGTCTATGGCAGAGGTTAGCCTAATTATTGATAATGGAGATAGATATTTGGATATTGATTTTTCAGAAGTTAAAATTACGAGAAGAATTTTTAAGACTGGGGAAAATGAATATTTGATCAATAATAAAAAATCTAGGCTTAAAGATATTCATACTCTTTTTTTATGGATACTGGAATTGGAAAGCAGGCTTATTCGATAATTGGGACAAGGGCGAGTGGAGAATTATTGGATCTTCGCCAAAGGAATTGAAGGAAATTATAGAAGAGGCGGCTGGAGTAAAAAGAGCTAAGATTGAAAAGGATGAGTCTGAGAAAAAGCTGCAGGATTTGAAAAATGAGATTGAAAAGATTGATTATGTGGAAAAAGGATTTGAAGCATCAGGGTTGATTATTTGAAGATTGAGCAGGAAAAAGGCAAAACTTTTTAGAGAATATAGTAAAAAGATTGATGTTCATAAATTTATGGTTTTAGAGTATGGCGTTAATGAGAAAAACTTCGCTGAAGTATGAATATGAGGAGAAAAAGTCAGGAAGTAAGGGAAGAATTGGAAAGGGGAGAAAAAAACTTTTCTGAAAAAGCAGGCTGAACTTGAAAAAAACTAATGAAATTAGAGTGGAACTTCAAGAAAATTTGAAAAAAATAAAAAAATGAGAAATAAAAAAATTTTTGAAAATCTGGAAATGCTGAAGGAAGAATATTCAAAATTGGTAAATCAAAATTCTAATTTAGAAACCGAAGCTAATGAGAAAGGCTAGAAGAAAAGGGATTTTAGAAAAGGGATATTGAGGAAAAGGAGAAAATTTTAAACGATTCTAAAAGTGAACTTGAACTTATGACAAAAGATTTGGCTGAAAAGGAACGGGAAAAAAATGAATTGGAGGCTAAAGTTAAGGGGGTGAAAAGGAAAAGTGACGAAATAGCGCTTGAATTGAAGGAGCGGACACAGAAAAACTCTAATTTTGAAGTTGATAAAATAAAAGTAGCTGGGGAAAATGAAGATCTGGAGAAAAGAGTTTTTGGGGCTACGAATGAGAATAAAAGGCAAATTGCTGAAAAGATGGGACCTGGAAGGTGAATTTGACAGGATAAGTCAGGAAAAGAAGGCTTACGAAGTGCAGAAATCGGAAAAGGAAAAGCAGAAATTTGAAAGGGAACAGAAAATTCAGAAACTTAATGAAAAAACAGATGAATTGAGAAAAGAATATTCGGAAATTAATAAGAAAAAAAATGAATCTAGTTATAAACTTGAAAACTTTCAGGTTAGGCAAAAGGCTATTGCTAATGCGATTGAAAAAAATGAGACTTTTAACCAGAGCGTGAAGCATATTTTGAATGAAAAAATTGACGGAGTAATTGGGGCTTTTGTTAATCTGATTGATGTTCCAGCAGGATTTGAGGAAGCGGTTCAGACTTTATCTGGCGGAATGTTTCGGGATATTGTTGTAAGGGATAGTGAAATTGGGAAGAAATGTATTGAGATTCTAAAAAGAAAAACTTGGAAGGGCTTCATTTTTACCAGTTGAAGATATTCGGGTTTCAAAGATTAATGAAAAATTTGCCTGTTATTGAGAAGATTTTGCAAAAAAGTAATTTTCAAAATAGGATGCCGCAGGAGGAAATTCAGAATATTATTTCAAATACAAAGGGGAAAAAAATGGAATTATTGACTTTGCAAGAAATATCGTAAAAAGCCGATAAAGAAAATTTGTAAATGAAAAATATAGAAAAAAAGTTATTCAGTTTGTTTATGGAAATTCGGTTGTTGTGGAGAATCTGGAAGTTGGGACAGAGCTTTTTGAAAAAAAGGGTTTAATGACAGGATTGTCACACTTGAAGGGATATTACTTCTTGGGGAAGAATGACTGGCGGACATTTCATTTAAGGGGAAAGATGAGATTTTGGAAAGAAAAAAAGAGCTGAAGCATCTGGAAGGTGAGATTGAGGAAAAATAAAAAAAGATCTTGATAAATTTGAGAAAAAAATTATCGGAAATTGTTTTAGAGGCTGAGAAAAGTTGGAAAAGAAAAAGGAAGAAGAAGAAAAAAATTATTTGAGAACTTTAAAAAAATGATTATCAGTCATTTAATGAAAAATTATGATGATTTTAGTATTAAATTCAGTCGGAAAACAGCGGGAAATTAATACTTTGAACTATGAAATTTCTGAAAGCAGAAAGTTTATTTTGGAGAAGGAAACGAAAATAAAGGAAAAATCTGGAATTGATTCAAAAATATTGAAAAAGTGTATTGAAGAGAATAATTTAAAAATGGAAAATTTAAGGGAAGAATTGAAAAAAACTTGAAAATATTGATGAATTTATTCAAAAGACTGAATGTGGCTGATAAGGAATATGAAGTTTTGAAAGTCAGAACTGATAATAATAAAAAAATCGGTTTGGGGAAATTGAGGCTGATTATAGGAAACTTTTTGAGGGAAAAAGGCTGAATTAATTGAATTTGAGAAAAGGAAAAGATTTGCTTGGAAGAGAATTAATGGATAAAATTTCAAAATTAAAGTCTGAAATTGGGGAAAATGAAAAAAATAGGGAAGAGTATTTTTGGTGAAATTCAAGAAATAGAAAAGGAAATTCAGAAGGTTGAAGGAAGTGAAAGAAAATTAATTGCGGAAATCAAGGGAAATTGAGATGAATATCCTGAAATATAAAAAAATGAATATGAAAAAAATAATTGAGAAAAATTACTAGAAATAACAGCGAACTTGAGTTTCAGACTTCGGAATTTAAGGAACTTGAAAATGATGAAATTTTGAACGATGAAGAATATTTTGAAATTGCCAGCGAAGAAGAGCTTGCGGATATAAAGAGAAAATTAGCTTCAAATGAAAGAAGCCGTATGAATATTGGAGCGGTAAATATGGCTTCGATAGAAGAATATGAGCATGAAAATGAGCGGTATCAGAGTATTGCGGCACAGAAGAAGGATCTGCTTGAAAGCAGGGAATCATTGCTTGGATTTATCAGGGAAATTGAAGAGGAAGTTACAAGTAAATTTTTTATGGCTTATGAGCAAATAAATAAAAACTTTCAATATATGTGTGAAACAATTTTAAATGGCGCTAAAGGAATACTGAAAATGACAGATCCTGAAAAATTTACTTACAACTGGGCTGGAATTAAGTGTAAAAATATAAAAAAATAAGCCTGAGCAGACGTTGCTTCTACTTTCAGGTGGAGAAAAAAATCAATGCTTGCAGTGTCATTTATAATGGCAATTTTTTTATGTTTAAACCAAGTCCATTTACATTTTTTGATGAAATTGAAGCGGCGCTTGATGAAAAGAATACGAAGAAGATTGTTGAATTGCTGCATCAGTTTATTAATAAATCGCAGTTTATTCTTATAACTCATAATAAGGAAACGATGAAGGGATCGCATAGGCTGTATGGAGTTACGATGAATAAGGAGATTGGGGAAACTAAGATTGTTTCGGTGGATGTGTAATTTAATAAATATTTTTTTACTGGAAATTTTTTTGATATTTTTTTGATAAAAATATAAATAAATAAAAAAAGTATAATTTTTTTGAAAAATTGGAAAGGAGAAGTGTGAAAAAGTTTTTCACATAGATTGGGAATATGTTAAAAAAATATTGGGCTTTGATAATGATGCTTGCATTTTTCAGCTATTGGACTTGCTGAAACGGATGTATCGCAAATTGCGAGTGATTATCCATATAAGGAAAGTGCCATAATGGCGACTGTTCTTGGAACGCCTGCAGAACAGCAGTATAAATTTAAAAATCCAAAGGGGCCAAAAGTAAGGAAATTTACCACAACAAAAAAAATTCCTGAAATACTAAGAGAGTGGAAGGATTATGAATATGGCGTTTGGACTCAGAAAGACAAGAAAGCGCCGCTAATAATTTTAATTTCAGGAACAGGTTCAGTTTATAACAGCGGGATGTCACTTTATTTGGCAAATGTATTTTATGACAGAGGGTATAATGTAATTGACTTCAGTTCACCTACTACAATGCCTTATATCGTAAGTCAAAGTAAAAATGCCTATGCTGGATATATAAAAGATGAAACTGCACAATTGTACGATTTGATACAGAAAGCTATCTTAAGGGAAAAAAGCGATGGAATGAAAATTGACAAGACTTATATTGGAGGTTACAGCCTAGGCGGATTTCAGTCATTGTTAATTCATGAAATGGATGAAAAAAATAATAGAAAAAAATTGGAATTGAAAAAAATCTCTTTTTATTAAATTCGCCAATCAGTATTTTGACAGCAACGAAAAAACTAGACGGATATTTGATAAAAAATGGAGTTTATGATGCGAGAAGCCTGGAAAAATATTTAGATACAATATTTAGCAAACTTGTTTATGATAAATCAATGCAAATAAAAGATATGGAGTTTTCAAGCTTGACAACTACATTAGGGAAGTTAGGACTTGGAGAAAAGGATTTTGAAATACTTACAGGGTTATTATTTAGATTTTATTCGGCAAATATGACTTTCGCGGGAGAAGTATTTAGCGGGAATAATGCTGTTGGAAGACTTTCAAACAAAAAATCATATAAGAGATTTGATTCTGTGTCTAATGAATTTAGAGAAGGGCTGTCGGTTTCATTTGATGAATATGCAAAGGAAATTCTATATCCTTATTTGAAAAAAATTTAAATATCCTGATCTTGATTTTTAATAAATTTATAGATGATTTTTGACTTGAGAAGCAGTCAGGATTTTATCAATAGAAATAATAAAAAAACATTGTATTTATTACTTCGACAAATGATATTTTGCTTGAAAAAGAAGATTTGGATTACATAAAAAATACATTTTCAAATAGAGTATTAATACCGTTTGGAGGTCATACAGGAGCTCTTTGGCATAAGGATGTGGCAAATTTGATGGTAGATAAATTGGAGGAAAAATAAATTATGGCAAGAAAAAATAAACTATTAATACTTGGGGCTATGTTTGCCATTACAGCAGTTGGAAAAGCTGAACTGATGGAAATAAAAAATGAAGATACTGTAATGTTCCTGGAGGAAAGCCGCAAAGAGGCAAATGATGATCTTTTTATTAAGTTTGAAGATGGGAAAGTGGCTCAGACACCTGATAAAAATATTGATTTAGTTGAAAGAACGAATGTTAAAACAAAGAAAAATAAATCTGATTTGAATAAGTATATTGCAATTGAGCAGGACGGATATGGAGTATTAGCAGAAAATTTAGAAGAGCTGAATGAAGATTACATTGTATCAAGTCAAGTGTTTCAGCTGACTGGAATAAATGATTCTATGGAGCCTTTTAATAGAAGAATGTATGCTCTTAATACACAGCTTGACAGAAAGATAGCTTATCCGGCTTCACGTATATATGCGGCAGCTGTTCCAAAACCAGTGAGAAAGGGAATTTCAAATTTTTATAATAATTTTAAGGAAATACCGACATTTGTAAATTCAGTTTTACAATTAAAACCTGGAAAAGCTGCAAATGCGCTTGGAAGATTTGTGGTAAATTCAACTGCCGGGTTATTGGGAGTAACTGATGTCGCTAAAAATATTGGGCTAAGAAGCGATCCTGAAACAATGGGAGATACTTTAGGGCATTATGGAATAGGGACAGGGTCTTTTTTAGTTTTGCCGGTATTAGGCCCAAGCACTGTTAGGGATGCAGTTGGAAGTGCGGCAGATGCGGCAATGGAAGGTGCAGCAAGAGGTGTTGTGGATAAAAAGCTGTTTTTTGATACAGGAATCTTTGATAAAACTGTATATGGGTTTACAAGACCAGTTGTAACAGGGCTAAATGCACGTTCTATGCTTAGTATAAAATATGGAGATTTAAATTCTCCGTTTGAATATGATTTAGTAAAAGCTCTTTACTATAATTATAGAAAAATACAAGTTATGAAATAATTATAAATTTAAATACATCTGCTTTTGAAATAAAAAAAGTATTATTAAAAAAATTTAATATAAAAAAATTAGGAGGAAATTAAGATGAGCTATATAAAAGATGTTGATTTGGAAGTGTATAATGCGATTACGGAAGAAGAAAAAAGACAAGAAGAGGGGATTGAGTTAATTGCATCGGAAAACTTTGTTTCAAAGGCTGTGATGGAAGCGGCTGGGTCTGTGTTTACTAATAAATATGCGGAAGGTTATCCTGGTAAAAGATATTATGGTGGATGTGTAAATGCTGATGTGGTGGAAAGTCTTGCGATTGAAAGATTGAAAAAACTATTTGGGGCAAAATATGCTAATGTTCAGCCACATTCTGGATCTCAAGCGAATATGGGAGTTTATGTTGGATTGCTTAATGCTGGGGATAAGATTTTGGGAATGAGTCTTAGCGCTGGTGGGCATTTGACTCATGGTTATAAAATTAATTTTTCTGGGAAGAACTATATTGGGCTTGAATATGGACTGAATCCTGAAACAGAACTGATTGATTATGAAGCAGTAAGGGAAATTGCATTGAGGGAAAAACCTAAAATGATAGTTGCTGGAGCGAGCGCTTATTCAAGAATAATTGACTTTAAGAAATTTAGAGAAATTGCTGATGAAGTTGGGGCATATTTAATGGTAGATATGGCTCATATTGCTGGACTTGTTGCAGCTGGACTTCATCCAAATCCATTGGAATATGCAGATGTTGTAACTTCTACAACTCATAAAACATTAAGAGGGCCTCGTGGTGGAGTAATCTTGACAAATAATGAAGAAATTGCCAAGAAAATTGACAAGACAATATTTCCTGGAATACAAGGAGGACCATTGGTTCATATAATCGCAGCAAAAGCAGTTGCATTTAAAGAGGCGCTTAGTCCCGAATACAAAGAATATCAGGAACAAGTTGCAAAAAATGCAAAAGTTTTGTCTGAAGAACTTACAAAAGGTGGACTTAGAATCGTAAGTGGCGGAACTGACAACCATTTAATGCTTGTAGATTTACGTCCAATGGGAGTTACTGGGAAGTTAGCTGAAGCAAAATTGGAAGAGGCTGGAATAACTTGTAACAAAAATGCTATTCCAAATGATCCTGAAAAACCGTTTATTACAAGTGGAATAAGATTGGGAACGCCTGCAATTACAACTCGTGGATTTAAGGAAGATGAAACAAGACAAGTGGCGCAGTTTATATTGACAGTTTTAGGAAATATAAATGACAGTGAAAAAATTGCCCAAGTGAAAGAACAAGTTTTCAAATTGACAGAAAAATTTCCGCTTTATAAGGGAAAAATAACTGGAAAATTAAATAGGCATTGTAAAAAAATTTAAAAAAATTTAGTAAATATGGCAAGGGGTCTTTACCCTTGTTAAGAATTGAAAAAGCAATAAATGTTGCATTAATAGTAATTTATAGATTTTTTTGGAAATGGCTAAGAAATTAAAAATTAGGGAGAAAATGTGAGAAATAATAATAGAAGAAATGATGAAATGCGTGAAGTGAAAGTGACTAAAAATTATATTATTCATCCAGAAGGTTCAGTTTTAATCGAATTTGGAAATACAAAAAGTTATTTGTAATGCTACAATTGAGGAAAAAAATTCCAAGATGGCTAAAGGGAACAAATTCAGGCTGGATAACTGCTGAATACAGCATGCTTCCCAGAGCTACGCATACACGTGTCCAAAGGGAGTCAGCAAAGGGAAAGCTTAGCGGAAGAACTATGGAAATTCAGCGTTTAATTGGAAGGGCATTGAGAGCAGCAATAGATTTGGAAAAACTGGGAGAAAGAACAGTAATGATTGACTGCGATGTGATTCAGGCTGATGGCGGAACTAGAACGGCTTCAATAACAGGGGCTTATCTTGCTTTGGAACTGGCAGTTGAAAAAGCTGATTGATCAGGGAAAAGTTAAAGGAAATTCCGATAAAAATCAAAAGTTGCGGCAATAAGTGTTGGAAAAGTGCATAATGAGCTGCTTCTTGACTTGGAATATGAAGAGGATTCAAAGGCTGATGTGGATATGAACATTGTAATGAATGACAAGGGAGAATTTATCGAATTACAAGGAACAGGAGAAGAAGCAACATTTACACAGGCTGAACTTTTTAAAATTTATAGAACTTTCAAAAAAATGCTTTTGATAAATTATTTAGTTTATAATTTTTTTATTTTTTTATAGAAAATCTAGTTATTTATTATATCTGATTGACAATTATAGAAAGTAAAAAAGTTTTAACAGTATTTTTCATTTAAATAGTGAATTAGTTATGCAAGAAATCAAGATTTTTGTATATAAAAATAGGATTTCTGTTTTTTTAAATGTGAGTATTATAAAAATAAAAAAATAGTATTTGGCTTATTAAAAGTTGAAAAATAAAGAAAAAAATAAAAAAATAGTATTAACAGGATTATAGATTTTTTTGTAAGCAACTGTGGAAATTAGGAACTTTAAGAAATTAAAATTGGAGAAATTTAAATGGAAAAATGATATAAATGATAAATTGACAAAGGGAAATAATGAAGATGAACAAGAAATTAGAAGAAATGAAAAATCTTGTGATGTATGTGGATAAATTTTTATATTATGAAGAAGTTATTCTTGGTAAGAGTTTCAATACAATTAGAGGTTATCGGCGAGATTTGCTTCAGTTTATGGAGTATCTTGAGGAATATGAAGAAATTCATAATTTTGAGGAAATTGAAATGATGACTTTCAGATCGTTTATTGCCTATTTAAATTCTCCTAAAAGGCTTGAAAAAAAGATGAAAATGTAAAAAGTTCCAATAAAAAGGCAAAATTAAAAGCCTGTTTCTAAAAAGAAGCATAAATAGGAAAAATTTCAGCGTTAAGGACATTTTTTTAAATATCTTCAGGAAATAAAAGTTATTGAAACAAATAAGGCTTCTTATATAAATGTCCCGAAATTTGAAAAGGAATTGCCGAATGTGATTAATCGAGATGATTTAAATAATTTAAGGCATGTTATAAATACAGAGAAAATTACTGGGATTCGTGACAGATTGATTATTGAACTGCTTTATTCCAGCGGTCTTCGTTCAATTGAACTTATCAATTTAAGTGAATTTATGATTGATATTGAAGAGCGGGAAATTCGGGTTGTTGGAAAGGGTGACAAGGAACGGATTACTTTCTTTAGTGAAAATGCTAAAAAGTGGCTTATAAAGTATATTGAAGAAAAAAAGAAGCAGTATGCTAATTATACTAGGGAAGTGCTTATTGTAAACAGTAAAGGGAAAAAATTGACGACACGTTCACTTAGAAGGCTGATTTCAGCACATGCACATGAGGCTGGAATAGAAAAGGAAATAACGCCGCATGTATTTAGACATTCGTTTGCAACGGAACTTTTGAATAATGGCGTGGATATTCGGTATTTGCAGGAGCTTCTGGGGCATAGCAGCATTGCTGCGACACAAGTTTATACACATGTGAGCAAATCTTTGTTGCGGGATATTTATATGAGTACGCATCCGTTATCTAAGGAATAAGTTTATTTTGAAGATTAAAATTGATAAAATAAATATTCTAAAATTGGAAATTGTTATTTTTTTGAAATAAGAAATTATTTTATCGGACGTTGGACGTTTAGATATTATTAAATTAAAAGATTTAGAAGAAAATGGAGGAAATTTTGATTAAAAAGAAATGTAGTGGCTGCGGGATTGAGCTGCAGTTTGAAGATAAAAATAAGGAGGGGTATGTTCCTGAGGAAAAATTTGTGATGCAGGATGATTTGCTTTGTCAAAGATGCTTTAAGATTAAGAATTATGGGGAAAATCTTGTAAATAATTTTAGCAGGGAGGATTATCTGAAGGAAGTAAATGAAAGTGTGAAAAAGTCGGATATAATATTGCCGATTTTTGATATTATTGACTTTGAAGGTTCATTTACTGAGGAAATTCTGGATTATTTGAGGGACTATAGATCAATAATTTTGGTTAATAAAATTGATCTTATGCCTGATTTTATACATCCGGCAGAAATTTCAAACTGGATAAAGGACAGGCTTGCTGAAGAGGATATTGTGCCTGATGACATTGCCTTTATTAGTGCTAAAAGTAAATATGGAATAAATGGGATAATTAGAAAAATTAAAAATATTTTTCCAAATAAAAAGGTTAAGGCGACTGTTCTGGGAGTTTCAAATGCTGGAAAAATCTTCAGTTATAAATTTACTTTTGGGAAATAATAGAATAACAACTTCAAAAATATTCAGGGACAACTTTAAAGTCAATTAACAATAAAAATTCCAAATAGTGAGATTACGATAATTGATACGCCTGGGCTTATTCCAGATGGGAGAATTTCTGATTTGATTAGCGTGGAAAATGGATTGAAAACTTGTGCCAGCGGGGAAATTTCAAGAAAAAAACTTTTTAAACTGGAAGAAAAATCAAGTGTTTATGTTTGATGCTTTCTGCAGATTTAAAGTACTGGGAAATGAGCTTTTAGAAAGTGGAAAGCAAAGCCGATTTTTTTCTGCTTATGCTTCAAAAAAAGCGTGAAATTTCATGTGACTCGTGAGGAAAAGAGTGGAGGACTTGCTGAATGGGAGTTTTTTTGAAATTTTACAAAAGGATGAAAAAGGAAAAAAATATTTTCAAAAATGAATTTGTAACTTGTGAAGTTGAAATTGAAGAAAATGAGGAACTGGCAATTGCAGGGGCTTGGATGGATTAACGTCAAAGAGGGCCTTTAAAGATACAGTTAGAAATTCCAAAAGCAGGTAAAAGTGATTGTGAGACCATCAATTTTTAAGAATAAAAAAATAATTTTTTTAAGACTTAAAAATATTGAAAAAAGCGGATAAAAAGTACACAAGATTAAAAATAAAAAAATTGTGTTAATGAGAGTTTATAGATTTTACAAATGGACTAGAAATAATTTTTTTAGAAGGGAGAATATGAAATTTTTAAATTTCATTTAGGAAAAATAGCTTTCGATAATGATTATTATTATGGGAATAATAGGGCAAAAAAATAACTAGAAAGATTATTTTTTTCGAGGAGTAGTCTTTCTTATAGTTTTATTTATTGCAATTTTTAACGTTATTATACTTTTTTTCAAGAAAAGTTGATAAACTTATAAATGCAGATATTCAAGTGGAAACTGTGAAATTGCAAAAATGCAGTAAAGAAATTTCAGGAAGTGACAGGTGCAAATCCTAAATTGGCAGGGGCTTGAAGATAATCTTAAAAAGTGTGAAAAGTGCAGATGGAAAATATAATTTTGAAACTTTTTATGGAAGTGAAAAAAATTTATGAAATTCCTGAAAGTATAAAGGATGACAGGGAACAAAAGCAATAGAATTGTGACAAAAAAAGGATAAAAAAAGGCGGATGGGTTTACGATGAAGTGAAGGAACTATTTCGCCAAATATTTAGAATTTGAGAGTTTTAAAAGCAGGGGAGTTTGAGGGATTAAGTAAAAAAATAAAAAAACTCAGTTAGAAAGAAGATTGAAAAAAATAATGAAATTTTTCAAGTTTGGGAAGTGGAAGCAGGAAATTCCAGCTATATTGAGATGGGGAATAAGAAATTTTTTTGGTAGATGCAGGATTTAGCGGGAAAAAAATTGCGGAAAAAAATTGAATAATATTGAAAAAGAGAATTGAAGATATAACTGGGATATTTGTAACGCATGAGCATTCTGACCATATTCAGGGGCTTGGAGTTGTGTCGAGAAAAATATGATATTCAATTTATCTTCATGAAATGACTTATAGCGTTATTAGGGAAAAAAATTGGGAAAAATTGATAAAAAGAATTTGAATTTTATAAGGGAAGACAAAGTTGTAATCGGAGATTGTGTAATTAATAATTTTTGAAGTAATGCACGATGCTAAAAAATGCTTAGGATATACGTTTGAGTATAAAGAGAAGAAATTATCTTATGCTAGCGATGTTGGATGTGTGAACAATATTATTAAGGAAAATCTGAAAAATAGCGATGTAATCGTTCTGGAAAGTAACTATGACTATAATATGCTGATGACAGGACCTTACCATTGGGAACTTAAAAATCGTGTGAAGGGGAGAAATGGGCATTTGTCAAATGCAGAGGCATCAAAATTGATTGCTCAAGTGCTTAATGAAAAATTAAAAAAAGTCTATTTGATGCATATAAGCAAAGATAACAATACGCCTGAATTGGCATACAATTCACTGTATGAAATTTTAGAGCGGGAAAATAAAAGTCATTTGGAAATTGAAGTTATTGATGAAAAAGGAACGGAAATTTATAAAATATAAAAAATGGATAAAGGAAAAGTTATGTGGAATGACTTAAAATTGGAAATCGACATCTGTACTAAATGTATTTTGGAAAGAACTCGAATTAATCCGATTGTTGGAGAAGGGAATGAAAAGGCGCAGGTGTTGTTTGTGCTGGATAGTGTAAGTGAAGAGGAAGACATAAAGCAGCAGCTTCTTGCTGATAAAAAAATGGAAAGTATTTTTAGAAGATTTTTAGAATATTCAAAATTGGACTTGAAAAAGTGTTATTTCACCACACTTACAAAATGCAGTTCTCACGGGAATTTGATTGAACAGGAAAGTATTTTGAAATGCAATGAGTTTTTAATAGCGCAGATTGCCTTAATAAATCCTGAATATATTGTAACGGTTGGAGAAAGGGCGACTAAATCGCTTTTGGAAAATGAGGAAAATGAAGATATAAAGGATTTGGTCGGAAAAGTGTTCGATTTCTATGGGGAAATTAAGATTGTGCCGATTTATGATATTTCTTATCTGTTTAAGGCGACAGATAAGGAAAAGTGGAAATTGATAAAAATTTTGGAAAAATTATAAAAAACAGACTTATTTGAAAACTATATAAATTTAGAAATAAAATAAATATTTGAAACAAAAAATTTTTATAGTTTATAAATTATAAAAAAAGAAGAAAGGAAATATAAAAAGAATGATAGGAATAGGAATTGTAGGATTACCAAATGTAGGAAAATCAACATTGTTTAATGCAATAACAAAAACACAGAATGCAGAGGCGGCTAATTATCCGTTTGCAACAATTGAGCCAAATGTGGGACTTGTAAGTGTACCAGATCCACGGCTAAAAGAATTGGAAAAAATTATTAATCCAGAGAGAACAGTTGGAGCGACAGTTGAATTTGTGGATATTGCAGGGCTTGTAAAAGGTGCTTCCAAAGGGGAAGGGCTTGGTAATCAGTTTTTGTCAAATATTAGAAACACGGCTGCAATTTGCCAAGTTGTGAGATGTTTTGATGATGACAACATTATTCATGTGGAAGGAAGCGTTGATCCAATTAGAGATATTGAAACAATCAATGCGGAACTTATTTTTGCTGATTTGGAAACTGTCGAAAGAGCGATTCAGAAAAATCAGAAACTGGCTCGTGGCGGAAACGCTGAAGGAAAGGAATTACTTGCAGTTCTTGAAAGATGTAAGGCACATTTGGAAGAATTTAAATTATTAAAAACTTTGGAGTTTACTCAAAGGGAAGAAGAATTAATAAAAGTTTATCAATTTTTGACTATAAAGCCGATGATGTTTGCAGCAAATATTTCTGAAGATGACTTGACAAGCGGGACTGAAAACGACTATGTAAAAAAAGTTAGGAATTTGCAAAAACAGTATGACAGCGAAGTTGTGACTTTTTTTCAGCAAAAAGTGGAGGCAGAACTAATTGAAATTGAAGATGAAGAAGAAAGACAAATGTTCATTGATGAACTTGGAATTAAAAGAGCCAAGTTTAAATAGATTAATTCGTGCTGGATTTAAATTATTGGGATTAATTACATATTTTACGGCTGGAGTGAAGGAAGTCAGAGCTTGGACAATTAAGCAAGGGACAAATGCACAAAAATCGGCTAGTGAAATTCATACGGATATTGAAAAAGGATTTATTCGTGCGGAAGTTGTTTCATTTGATAAATTTATTGAATTAAATGGATGGAATGGAGCAAAAGAGAAAGGTGCGATGCGGCTTGAAGGGAAAGAGTATATTGTGCAAGATGGGGATGTTATGTTCTTTAGGTTTAATGTTTAAGAAAAAAATAATTTTTCTTTTTCTTCTTTTATTTAGTTCAATAGTTATATTTGGTAATACAGATAACCAGACTTTAGAAGTTTGTAAATATTTTAAAAGGTGGAGATAGTAAGAAAAAAATTTAATCCATATACTGGAAAAAAACAAATATTCCTTTTAAAAAACGGCATTTACAAATGTGAAAACACAAATGTTTCGTTTAGAGTATTTATATTGAGATATCTTTATGTTGATGATTTGGATATTTCTGGAACATTAACTTTTGAAATAAAAAAATGGAAGAATGGTAAAATTTGAAGCAAGAGATTCAAAAAAACTGGTAAATTAGAATTTTCTGCACAATATAATCAAAAGTGGACCCGTTGGGGAAAATGTATGTTGATAAATCTTTTTGGATTTGGTAATGAAAAATTCTTTAAAATTAAATTATAAAAAATGGTAGACCAGTTGGAGAAATGGAAGAATATTATGATAATGGAAAACTTTATAGAAAAAGCTACTTTGAGAAAGAAAAAAATAATTTTCATCCATTTAGTAATCCAGATGATTTTAAAGATTATGTGGAATATTATGAAATATATGATATAAATACAGGAGAAATTGTAAAAAAAGGAAAGTTTGGCTAATAAAACAGGGAATTATCTGGAGATATAATTCTAAAACTGGAAAAATTGGAAATGGAAAGTCATTTGGAAAAATGGGAAAAATATTTTTTTGGAAAAAAAGAGTATGGAGAAGATGGAAAAAAATAATTCAGGAATATAATTATTAAGATATTTAAAAATAATCGTTGTGATAAAAAAAGCAGCGATTTTTTTATTTAGCAAAAAAATATTTCAAGTTCTTTTAGAATTGATACTATTTTTTTTATTTAGATAATAATTTCACTATAAATCTTTTTTTAGTAGATTAAACTTAATACTTATTTTGAAATAATTAAAATAAATATTGAGGAATATTATGAAATATAATTTTAAATAGAGTTTAGTTTATAAAAAAATTATGATATAATAAACCTAAATGATTTAAAAAAATTTGAATAAAAAAATTGAGTGAATTTTTGGATAAAAAAAGAAGGAGGTTTGTATTGTGAAGAAATTAGAGGAGAGTAGAATTCTTGCTATGGCTCCGAATGCTTCGGCGATTTCAAATGCAAAAAAATTGTGTGATAAAGGGGCATTTTTGAAATTGTGGCGTTCGGTTGACGATACTTTGTATATGGGCGAGTGTAAGGGAAGTGGGAAATCGAATTATACGGTTTCAGTGGATTTTATTGATGAAGAAAATCCTGTTACACGATGTACTTGTCCAAGTAGACAATTTCCTTGTAAGCATGGATTAGCTTTGTTATTTGAGATATTGAAAGGGAAAAAATTTGAGGAGTGTGAAATACCAGAAGATATTTTGGGCAAAAGAGAAAAAAAGGAAAAATTAAAGGCTAAAAGGGCGAATGAGGAAAAGGAAGTTAAGAAAAAAACTTCTTCAAAAGCATCTAAATCAGCTAGAACAAAGAAAATTAAAAAGCAACTTGAAGGGCTAGATTTGATAAAGAAAATAAGTTCGCAATTATTGAAAGTTGGACTTTCTGCAATGGGGAGTGTTTCGATTACAGAGTATCGAGATATTGTAAAACAATTGGGAGATTATTATTTGCCAGGGACCACAAGTTTTGTTTCAAAGATTACTTTTGGAAATTCAGGCGTATAAAGAGGATCAGGATAAGGGACATTATCAGACGGCTTTTAGAATGTTTGAAAAAAGTTGAGGGCGATTGAGAAAAAAGGTAGAGAGTTTTTGAATGAGCAACTTGAAAAGAATGATCCAGAATTGACGGATAATACGTTGTATGAGGATTTAGGAGGCGTGTGGAAGTTAACTCAGTTGAATGATTTGGGGTTAAAAAAGGAAAATGCGAGATTGGTGCAGCTTTCATTTGAAATGAATTATGATGAGGGCTAGTAAGATTTTTACAGATTGTGGATACTGGATTGATTTAGAGAGTGGGGAAGTGTCATATACTGCCAATTATAGACCTCGTTCGGCGATGAAATATATTAAGCAGGAAAATTCTAACTTTTCGTTATTGACGGTGCCTACATTAACTTTTTATCCAGGTGGAGTTAATAAGAGAATAAGATGGGATGCCGCTAGTTTTGATAAAATTGAAAGTTCTTGTTACAAAGAGATAAAAAAACATGCTCAAAAGTATAGATCATGCTGTAAAAATTGCTAAAAAAATGAATTAAAAAAATATTTTGACAAATAATGAAGTGAGCTTTTATTACTAGAATTTGAAAAAAATTATGTTTGTTGAAGAAGAAGGTAAGAAAAAAATATTTTAATTGATAAAAATCAAAAAGATGATAGAGCTTTAGAGATAAGAAAAAAACAAGGAATTTTCAGAAAATTTTCTATGAACTTTTGCCAAATGAATGTTTGGAAAATCAAGTGATGTTTGTAAAATTATTTTATGAAGGTAGAAATATTTATGCCCAAGCACAAAGTATCATAACTGATGATAAAATTATTCGTTTTGGATTTTAGAATGAAGTTTAGGAAGGAGAAAAAATGAATTTAGAACCGTTATATGAATTGAAGAATAGGCTTGAAAATGTTTCGATTGTTGGGATAAATTTGGTGAAAGATGATTTTCGTTTACAAAGAGCTGTTGATCAAATGAAGGGGTATGCTTCGGCTGCCAAAGTATTTAAACAAATTTATGAAATGGGGCAAAAATTGATTGAAGGCGATGAGGAAGATAAATGTGATTTATTATTAGATTTGTTGGCTTTGCTTGATGCGGTGCTTTGTACCCAAGCGACAACTTATTCAGGTGATAATTTGCAAAAAATAGAAACGACTGCTGGAAAAGAAAATTTTTATCAAGAACTTCATTACAGTGAGTTGAGCGAATTAATTGCTGCATTTAAAGGAACTGGTGGTGGTCGTTTCAGAGTTATTGATTCGACATTGCGATGGGATAATCCTGAAATAGTGAATGATTTTAGAGTGAAAAAATTTATGATAAACGGACTTAATGATAGTTATTCTGGAATTATAGATTTAATGATTAAAATGTTAAAGAAACAGGGGAAAGAGATAGTTCCGCTATTGAAAGAAGGATTTGATCCTCAAGGTAAAAAGGAAATGATTGCTCGATTGGAAATTATCGAGGATATTTGTAAAGGTGATGAAAATGAATTTTATAAATATTGTGTTGAAAATGGTGGAAAAGAAGTGAAAGAAGTTGCGATTGGGAGCTTTGGCATATGATCAGGATAACGTTGATTATCTTTTTAGATTTAATGAAAAAAAGAACGTGGGAAAATTGAAGAATAAAGTGTTTTGAAAGTCTTGCGTATATGGATGATGAGAGAGTCAAAAAGAGTGGGATAAATTTTTTTAGAAAAAAACCGTTTGAAAATATGGAATATATGGCGAGAACAGAGCAGCAATGGGTTAAGAATTATTTGGAAAATTATGTTGAGGAATATGTTGAAGGATTGAAAAAAAGTAGGGATTTATCTGACAAAAATGAAAAATATAATGTTCAAAGAGAAATTTCAATATTATGTTCGTGTACTAAAAATAAACTTACAGATAAGATGGTGAAATTATAAAAAAATTGTATCGATATAATGAATATGAGATTGAAAGAATTTTAAAAAAATTAAAAAGCGAAAAAAATTCAATAATGGAATGAAAGTGAAGGAGTTGTAAAAAATGGCTAAAAAAGAAGAATTACAAAGATTAACAGCAGAACAGATGTTTCAAGATGAAATTGATGCGTTAATTAAGGCGGAAAAAAATCCAATACCTACTGGATGGAAAATGTCACCTAAATCAGTGTTGACATATATTTGTGGAGGGAAAGCTGGAAGAAAAGTGATAACGCCTAAATATATTGGAAATAAAAGATTGGTTGAGATTGCAATTTCGACTTTGGTTACGGATAGGGCATTGTTGCTGATTGGGGAGCCAGGGACTGCGAAATCTTGGTTGTCAGAGCATTTGACGGCGGCGATAAATGGAGATTCGACACGAGTTATTCAAGGGAACAGCGGGAACGACTGAAGAGCAAATTAGATACTCTTGGAATTATGCGATGTTGATTGCAGAAGGGCCTACAAAAGATGCATTGATACCAAGTCCAATTTATAAAGCGATGGAAGATGGGGCGATTGCTAGAGTGGAGGAAATTTCTCGTTGTGCGTCAGAAGTGCAAGATGCGTTGATTTCTTTGTTGTCAGAGAAAAGAATGAGTGTACCTGAATTGAATGTAGAAATTCCAGCTAAAAAAGGCTTCTCTATTATTGCAACTGCGAATACTCGTGATAAGGGAGTTAATGAGATGTCGGCAGCGTTAAAGAGACGTTTTAATATTGTGGTGTTACCAAGTCCGAAGACTCTTGAAGCAGAGATAGATATTGTTAGAAGTAGAGTTACGCAACTTGCAGGAAATTTGGATTTAAATGCGAAATTGCCTGAAGAGGAAGTTATTGAAAAAGTTTGTACGGTATTTAGAGAATTGCGTCAAGGTGTTACGTTAGATGGAAGACAAAAGATAAAGCCGACTGCAAATGTGTTATCGACTGCAGAAGCTATTTCACTTTTAGCGAATAGTATGGCGTTGGCTGGAAGTTTTGGGGATGGAGAGATATCAGATTATGACTTGGCGGCAGGATTGCAGGGAGCTGTAGTAAAAGAAGATAGTAAAGATGGGCAAATTTGGGAAGAATATTTGGAAAATATTATGAAAAAACGAGGTTCAGAATGGCTGGATCTTTATAAAGAATGTAAGGCACTTAACAAAGCTACTAAATAAAGGCGGTGGAATAAATGAAAAAACAAAATGAAGGGAAACCGAATATATTCGGAGTTAGGCATTTTTCACCAGCTGGAGCACATTATTTGAGAAAATTATTTAGATGAAATACAGCCAAAAATCGTTTTGATAGAAGGGCCTTCTGATTTCAATGACCTTATTAGCGAAATTACTGGAAAAAATATTGTTCCGCCAATTGCCGTAATGGCTTACACTTTAGAAGCGCCTATTCAAACAATAGTATATCCATTTGCAGAGTTTTCGCCAGAATATCAAGCTATTTTGTGGGCAAAGGAAAATGGAGTAGAGTGCAGATTTTGCGATTTGCCATCTTCAATTTTTTTAGGTGTAGAAAGTGTAAAGAAAAAAATTTAGATGAGAATCCAGAGGAAAATTTGAATGCCTACATTTATAGAAAAATTAATGAATATTCAGAAGATTCAGATGATGAAGTCTTTTGGGAAAGAGTAGTGGAACAGGCTTCTGATTATAAGGCATATCGTAGTGGAGCAAGAGATTATGGGAAACATTTGAGGGAGTTGACTTTATCAAATACGGTGTCTGATGCGAAAAATATTATAAGAGAGTCGTACATGTGCAAAGTCGTTTCTGATGTGTGTAAAGAAGGCTACGAAATGGATGAAATTGCTATGGTTGTTGGGGCTTTTCACGTTGAAGGAATAGAAAGTGGCAAATTGATTTTGACTGAAAAAGAAATCAAAAAATTACCAAAATTAGAATCTAAAAAAACGTTAATGCCTTATTCTTACTATAAACTGTCGACTTATTCAAATTATGGAGCTGGAAATAAGGCACCAGGGTATTATGAATTTTTGTGGAATGGTTTAGAAAAAGAAGACCCACTTTTTGCGACATATATGTATTTAAGTAAAATTGCAGAATATCAAAGGGAAAATGGAAATATGGTATCGTCAGCTCAAATTATAGAAGCAGTCCATTTAGCAACTTCATTGGCAAATTTGCACGATGGGAAAATACCGACGTTAAAGGATATAAAAGATGCAGCGATAACTTGTATGGCACACGGAAGCTACTCAGAACTAGTTTTAGCAATGGCGAATGTTGAAGTTGGGAAAAAAATAGGAAGTATTCCAAAGGAAGCTATTCAAACGTCAATACAGTCAGATTTTTATAATTTATTGAAGGAATTGAAACTTGAAAAATATCGTTCATTAACAGCGACAGAAATAAAATTAGATTTGAGGGAAAAATTAAGGGTTCAATCAGAAAAATTAGCATTTATGGACTTGGAACGTTCATTCTTTTTTCATAAATTGAGAGTTTTGAATATTTCGTTTGCAAAACTTATTGGGAATCGTCAAGAAAATACAACTTGGGCAGAAGAATGGATTTTACAATGGAAACCAGAAACAGAAATTGAAATTGTGGAAACAATCTTAAAAGGAGATACAATTGAATTTGCAACAGCTTTTGAATTAATGCAAAGAATAGAAGGTGCAAAAACATTGTCAGAAATGGCAGAAATAGTGAAAGATGCCTTTTATTGCGGAATGCCAAAAGCACTAGAAAAAGCGTTTCAAGCGTTACAAAATTTCATAACAGGCGACGTACCTATTGATGAAATAGCCAAGACGATGTCGACTTTATCAGTGATGCTTCGTTATGGCGATATCAGAAAATTAGATACAAAAGTTCTGATTCCTATTCTTGAGCAACTTTTTTTAAGAGTTTGCTTAATATTACCAAGCGAGTCTTTTTGCGACAATAATGCAGCAGTAGAACTAGCTAAAAGTATAATAATAATGCATACTGTAGTTGAAAATCATGATTTTTTAGATAGAGAAAGATGGTATTCACTTCTTTTAGAAATTTCAAAAAGAGACGATTTAAATACAAAAATTTCAGGACTTGCAATGGCTATATTACTGGAAGCTGGAAAAATTGATAATGAAGTACTTGGAAAAGAAGTCGAAAAAAAGATTATCAAAAGGAGTTCCCTGCAGATTTAGGGAGCAACTTGGTTTGAAGGTCTATCGATGAAAAAAATCATTACACCTTAATTGCAAGACTTGGACTTTGGGAAAAACTCCAAAACTATATTTCAAACTTAGATGAGGAAGAATTTAAAAAGAGCATTATTATTTTTTTAAGAAGAGCTTTTGCTGACTTTACTTCAAATGAAAAGCACGATATTGCCGAAAAATATCGCAGAAATATGGGGCTTGAATAAAAAAATGATGTAAGTGCTGTAATAAATGATGATCTGGGAGAAAATGAGAAAGAAATAATTGCAGGATTAGAAGAATTTGATTTTGATGATATTTGATTGAAAAATAATTTTTTTGAAAGAAAAAAATTGAAAAATAAGTTAATTGATAAAAAAATAAAAATATTGAGGAGGTGCGAAAAATGGACTATAAAGAAGATATAAAAACGTTGGCGATTTAATTCTTGGAAAAAGATACAGAAGAAGAATTTTTCGTCTATGGATTCAGAAGCTATTCCAAGTTTTACAGAGGAAGATTGGTTGATGGATAAGGCGTTGGATGCGATTTATAATCCGACAGGACAATTTATGGGTGGAGATTCTGCTGGGCGAGGTCCGTCTAATCCGCAAATTAGTAGATGGCTCGGAGATGTTAGAACTTTGTTTGATAAAGAATTGGTGAAAATTATTCAGACGGATGCGATGGAAAGATGTGGATTGAAAACAATTGCTTTTTGAGCCTGAAATATTGGATCAAGTAGAGCCTAATATAAATCTTGCTTCAACAATTATGCTTTTGAAAGAGCAAATTCCACAAAAAAGTAAAGAAAGTGTTAGAAATTTTCATAAAAAAATTGTAGAGGAAATTAATAAATTGTTGGAAAGTGATATTAGAAGAGCAGTTAGAGCAGCACTTAACAAGAAACAGCACTCGCCAATTCCATCTGCGTCATCTTTGGATTTTAAAACAACGATACGAAGAGGGATAAAAAATTACAACAGGGAATTAAAAAAAATTGTTCCAGAGCATTATTATTTTTTTGAGAGAGCAAGTGTTAATCCCACAAGTAAATTTACAGTCATTTTGGATATTGACCAAAGTGGATCGATGGGAGAATCTGTAATTTATTCTTCAGTAATGGCGTGTATTTTAGCAAGTATCGCTTCACTGAAAACACGTGTGGTAGCTTTTGATACTGAAATTGTGGATTTGACAGAAAAATCAGATGATCCAGTTGATTTACTATACGGATTTCAGCTAGGTGGTGGAACAAATATCAATAAATCAATTAAATATTGTACAAAATATATCGAAAATCCGAAAAAAACAATATTTTTTCTAATTTCTGATTTAATTGAAGGTGGAAACCGTGGTGAAATGCTAAAAAGATTACAAGAAATGAAAGATTCGGGAGTAATAGTAGTTTGTCTTTTAGCAATATCTGGAGATGGAAAAACCTTATTATGACTCACAAATGTCTGGAAAAAAATTGCTTCACTTGGAATTCCATGTTTTGCTTGTAATCCTGAAAAATTTGCCACTTTTACTTGAGAGAGTGTTGAAAAAAATATGGATTTGAGTTCGTTTGAGAAAGAGTTTAGCAAGAAAAAAATAAATAATAAAAATTTTTATATTTTGGTTATTTACATTTTTTTAAATTTGTGATATAATAGGAGCGAAAATTTTTAAAAATTGAAAAAGAAAGGTATGGGAGGAGTAAAAGTCCAATCTAGTTTGAAATTTTGCTTTTTTTAAATAATATAAAAAGTAAAAGAGGAAATAAGTAAAAAGATAGAAAATTTAAAGATACTGTTTTTTTATTGGGATTTTTATACTTTTTGTAAATGATTAAAAATAAGTGTTGAAAAGGAGAAATATTTTAAATATGGATAATAAGAATCAGACATTTGCCAGATTTTCAATGATGGTTGGAGAAGATGGAATTGAAAAGTTGAATAATTCGAGAGTTATAGTTTTTGGAGTTGGAGGAGTTGGGTCTTATACTGTGGAGGCTCTGGCAAGAGGCTGGAGTTGGGCATATTACGATGGTTGATTTTGATGAGATTTCAGAGTCGAATATTAATAGGCAGCTTCATTCGCTTAGAAGCACGATTGGGAAGTCTAAAGTTGAGGTTATGAAGGATAGAATTTTGGATATTAATCCTGAATGTGAAGTTGAACTTGTGAAAAAGCTGGTTACTGATGATATTAATGAAATTTTAGGAAATTTTGAATGTGAAAATGAAAAAAATTTAAAAGATTTAGATAATGGCAAGAAAAATTGTAAATATGATTTTGTTGTGGATGCTATTGATGTAATTGGAAGTAAAGTTAATTTGATCGAATATTGTGTAAAAAATAAAATAAATATTATTTCTTCGATGGGATTTGGGAATAAGATGCATCCAGAAATGGTAGAAATTGCAAAAATAAAAAATACATCTGTTTGTCCGATGGCAAGAACGATTAGAAGTATTTTAAAAAAGAAAAAAATTATAAATGTACCAGTTGTATATTCAAGGGAAATTCCAGTTAAACCTGATAAATCGGAATTATTTAAGGAAGAATTACCGACTGAATTTAGGGAAAATAATGAAATTCCGAGAAAAACTACGCCTGGAAGTAATTCATTTGTGCCTGGAACAGCTGGGCTTGTGCTGGCTTCTTATGTTGTGAGAAAAATTTTAGAATGGGATTGATTTAAATAAAAAAATAATAAAAGAAAAATGAAAAAAGGAGTGAGATTAATTGTCAGAAAAAAATGAGGCTGTTTTGACAGCGGGAAATGAGAAAAAAATTTAGAGAAAAAAATCAGAAAGATAATTCTCCAAAATGGGATTCTGAGAAAAAGAATCTTTTAGTAAAAAAATATTAATTGTAGTTGGATTGGTTTTATGTATTTTTGGGAATAATGGATAAGATTTTTGAGCATACGGTTTTTTTAATTTTTTTAAAAAATTTGACAATGCCGTATTTGGAAAAGACTTATGAAGAATCTAAAAAGATGTTTTTTTGACATTGTCTCTTTTGAAGGAACTACGGATATTATTGAAGGAAGTACAGTTAATGTAAGTATGATTGTTGGGATGGAAATTGAAATTGGAGATATTATTCAGCCTATTTATGATATGATAAATATTTTGTGGAAAGTTTCGCTTGCGAGTGTTGTCCTATTAAAATTGGAAACAATTTACTATGAAATTTTTAAAAGTGAAATTAGCTACAATCTTGACATTTATTTCATTAATTACAGTTTTTTTCCATATACTATCTATAAAAAAATAAAGTTACAAAAAAATTCTCAAAAAAATTTCAAAAATATTCATTTTTTTGTCTTGCTTTTACATTTACATAGTTTTGCCAGGTGCAATATATGTAAATTCAGCAATTTCAAAATATTTCCAAAAAGAGTACCAATATCCCGCAACTGTTGAATTAAATCAAGATTTAAACAGATTAAATAAAGTAAAGGATGAAATGCTGTCGCTTGACCAATCAAAGAGCATTTTTAACATCCCAGGTCAAATAGACAGTGCAAAAGGTAAAATTGATAACTTTACAAAGGAAATAAATACTATTTCAAATGATTTAGTTGAAGATGCGCCGGTTATTATTGGGATACTTTTGCTGACATCAATAGTGTTGCCGCTGCTGATAGCAATTTTGCTTTATGTGGTTACAAAATCTATTATTTTTGAGAAGTTAAGCGGAACTGGGAAAAAAATAATAAAAATAAAAAAATAAGAATGAAAATTGCAGTTATTAATTTAGCTGTGATTTTTTTATCCTTGAAATACTACCTTTAATTTGATAAAAATATAACTATAAAAAAATTTAATTTTGATGTTAAAAATCTTTAATGGAAGGGAGATTTGCATATAATTTGTATTTGCAAGAGCAGGATAACGGTATGAAAGATAAGATGAATATGAAAGTTATTGGAATTGGCGGGATGGGGATAAATTTTGTTAATTTTATGATAGCTTCGGGTGTGAAGAAAGTCGAATATATAACGATTGATACAGATAGTGAAAATTCTGGATTGAGTCATGCGGAGAAGAAGATTTTTTTGGATACTGGCGTTAAGGAATGTAGCAGGGAGCAGGCTGAAAGGGTGGCATTTCAATGTGAAAATCAGTTTCAGGAATTGCTTTTGGGGACAAATATTCTATTTTTAATTTCTGGGCTTGGTGGATCTACTGGAAGTGGAATAATGCCTGTTGTTCTTGAAATTGCAAAGAAATTGAAGATTTTTACAATTAGCATTGTTGCTCGTCCATTTTATTTGGAAGGGTTTGAAACTTTGAAAATTGCAAATACAGGGATAAAGAAAATCGAGAAACTTACAGATAGTTTAATTGTTATTCCAAATGAAAAACTGTATAACTATATTGACAGGAAAGAGCCGCTTGAGTCTGTTTATAATACGGTAAATTTAATTATAAAGGAAGGAATTGAAGGAATTGTAAATATTTTGACTGAAGTCGGATTTATGAATATTGATTTTCTGGATGTAAAAGCTGTTCTTCATAATGCTAAAAATACGATTATCAGGGTTGGAGAAGGCAAGGGAGATAATGCTGTTGAGAAAATAATTGAACAGCTTATGGAAAATAACTTGTTTGAAGGGAAATTGGAAAATGCTAAAAGAGTTTTAATAAATTATACGACTGGACCAAGTGTTTCTCTTGTGGATATTGGAAAAATTACAGAAAGAATTTCAGATATTGTAAAGGATAAAAATGTTAATTTAATATGGGGGTTGTAATTAATCCAAGCTATGATGAGATTAATAAGATAAAAAAACAGTTGTAATATCGAGCGTATAATTTTTATAAAATTAAAAAAATGAGAGTGTGGACATTTTGTATATACATTTACACAAAAATTTTTGAGCGCTCTCAATTTAAATAGTAAATCTATTTTAAAGATTTAACTTAAAAGTTATAATGAATCGCTGGCTAAAGCACCTATTGCAAATGCCATAAGAAATCCGTAAAGAAGGATAACTATAATAATGCTGACTATTATAAAGATAATATATAATTTTAAGGCTTTTAGACTGTTCAGTCGAAGTATATTTTTAATTGTTCCCCATTTTTTTGTAATAAGAGTATCTTCCAGAGCATTTGCCGATTTAAAAAAATTTAATTGAAATTATAATAGTAAAAAAATTCCAAGAAATAATATTAATATTTGAAAGACTCCTACAATAATTCCTAAAACTGATAGAACTTTTTATTACCGTTGCTATAAATCTCATATTTTTTTTACAGTCAGATCATCTAAAGTCAAGGTGATTGAGCCATTTGCATTATCTTCAGAACTAAAACAAGAATCATTTGAACTTGAATTGCTGGAATCATTAATTACTTCATTTCTTATTTTATCCAGTTCTTCCATATTGTAATTTGAATGATGCTGTTCATTGCTATCATTATTTTTTTATTATTTTCAAACTCCATAATAACCTCCATAATATTTAACTTAATATCGTTTTCCATAGCGAAATAGTTATAAATTTTTTTAAAAAAGATTAGACGGAATATTTTTTTAATTCCGTCTATAAATTATAACTCTGATTATTTATTTTTTTAAAAATATCTCTGATTTCAGATAATAATACTTCTTCTTTTTGTTGGAGCTGGTTCAGCTGGTTTTTTTCAACTGGAGCAGGTTTTTCTTAATTTATTTACAAATTTTACCATAAGAAAGATAACAAAAAGCCATAATAAAGAAATTAACTACATTTTGAATAAATAATCCGTATTTTACTGCAGCTTCTGGAGTTGAACCGCTGGCAGGCGTAATAACTAATTTTAAATTTGAAAAAGTCAATTTTTTTCCTAAAAATTATTCCAATAACAGGCATAATTATGTCATCAACTAACGAAGTTACTATCTTCCCGAAAGTGGCTCCAATTATAACCCCAACTGCAAGATCCATCACATTTCCTCTTGATATAAATTCCTTTAAATTCCTTAAACATTAAAAAAATAAACTCTCCTTTCAAATATATATCGTTAATTATAATGTATTTTTTTCAAAAAAATTGCAACCTTTTTATTTTATGCCTTTTCAAAGAAAAAAATTATAATGGATTTATTTAAGTTCTGAAAAATTATGGAATTGAATAATTTAAAAAAATATAGTACAATTAATTAGACAAATAATGTTATTAAAAAGGAGATTATTAAATATGAGAAATTTAAAGGATATACGACAGATGTTGTCAGATTGCAGGGGCTTCTATTGTCGGAACGAAGAAGGAAGTTAAGGAATTGACAAGAATTATTAAAGATAATGAAATTATTACTTATGCTACTTCAGGGATGGTATGATGGGCATACTTGGCTTGTTGTTTCTACGACTAAAAGGATTATTCTTTTGGATAAGGGGATGCTGTTTGGAGTAAATCAGATTGAAATTCCGCTTGGGAAGGTAAATGCGGTGAAGTATAAAAAGGGGCTGTTTATGGGAGAAGTGGAGATATGGGATGGGGCTTCGATGTTTAAAGTGAAGAATATTTTGAAAAAAACGCTTATTCCATTTGTGAACGCTGTAAATGAAACGATAGGAGAATTTGAAAAATCGCAAAAGTCTTCTGGATCTTCTGTTGCTGATGAGATTATAAAATTGAAAAAATTGATGGATGAAGGAGTTATAACAAGGAATGAGTTTGAAAAGAAAAAAAATGAACTTTTAAAATAGTATTTTGAATGATTTTAAAGAGTGTATAAAAAAATAAAAAAATGACAGATTAAAAAAATATTTCATTAATTTTAAAAAAATTATGGTATAATTAAAACATATTATTAATTTGATTATATTTGGAAGGAAGTAGATAAGATGAAAAAAATAGTATCATCACTTTTGTTTTTTTATTGGGAATACAGGGATTTAGCAACACTTGCAGCTTTTGCAAATAATCCTGACACTTTTTTTAGATAGAGTTATTAAAAAAATTCAAGCTGAAAAAAAGAACGAATGATATTTTTTTGTGATAGTGACAATGTTAAAAATGGCTTATTATACAATTGAAGATGAAGATTATAATGCTAATATAGGAGTTACGATAAAAAGCAACTCCCAACGACTACAAATGATGAATTTAAAAAGGAATTTTACAAAAAAATTTAATGAATATAAGAATTTTTTTTACAAAAATCGACACAAAAAAATCTTGGAAAAAGATCCGTTGCCTGACAAAAGAAATTGTACGATTTTATGTACAGTTTCCAGATGAAAAAAGTATTATTATAATTGGAAAATATGAATACGACTTGAAGACAAAGGAATATCAGATGATAGCCAATTCAAAGGCAAAAGAATATTTTGATAAATTAAACTTATTTGAGCCATTGGCAGTAAAAGTTAGTTATTCTGATGAAGGTCATATATTTTAGTTCTTTAATTTTGAAAAAGATGTTCTTATAAATATAACAGGAGGTAGTTTATGGGTGTGAAAAAAATAAGGAAAGCCGTTATTCCAGCAGCAGGACTTGGAACAAGAGTATTGCCTGCGACAAAGGCACAGCCTAAGGAAATGCTTGTAATTGTGGATAAGCCGGCATTGCAGTATCTTGTGGAGGAGCTTTTGGCAGCCGGAATTGAAGAAATTTTAATTATTACTGGAAGAAATAAGGGATCAATTGAAAATCATTTTGATTATTCGTATGAACTTGAAAGAACTTTGGAAGAAAATGGGAAAAAAGATCTTTTGAAAGTGGTAAATCATATTTCTGAAATGTCAAATATTTATTATGTGCGTCAGAAAAAGCCATTGGGATTAGGGCATGCGATAAGCTGTGCTGAAGCCTTTGTGGGAGATGAGCCATTTGTTGTGCTTCTGGGAGATGACATTATTTACACAGATAAGGAAAAAGGACAGCTTCCTGTTACGAAACAGCTTGTGGAGAAATATAAGGAACTGCAAGGCGGAACAATTTTAGGAGTTCAGGAAGTTCCTCATAAAAATGTTTCAAAATATGGAATAATAAAGCCATTGAAAAAGATTGATGAAAAAACAGTGGCTGTGGAAGATTTTATTGAAAAGCCGTCTGTTGATGAAGCGCCAAGTAATCTTGCCGCACTAGGACGTTATGTGCTGGAGCCTGAAATTTTTTCATATTTAAAAAATACAAAACCTGGAAAAGGTGGAGAAATACAGTTGACAGATGCAATTTTGGCAATGAAAAATAATGGTGAAAAATTATATGCATATAATTTTGATGGATTGAGATACGATACTGGAGATAAATTTGGAATGTTTGTTGCAAATGTCGAATTTGGACTTAGGCATGAAGAACTAAAGGATAGAGTAAAAGAATATTTAAAAGGCTTAATAGAAAAATTATAGTTCTTTGCAGGGATTGCCTGAAGAGATTGGTAGTAAAAGCAGATACTTCCCAAGAAGCTCCCGTTTCTAAAAAGTAGGAGCAGTTCGCTGGAACCTGATTAATAAAGATTAATTTCTGCATAAAAACAGAAGTTAGTCTTTTTTTATTTATTCTATATCGTTTTCCATTGAGTGACAGAACTGTTGTGAATTTCTTTGTAAGGGGGAAAGGTATTTTTGTTAGTAAAAATTAACAAGTATAATAAAAAAATTTAGTAAATGTAATTGACACAAATATGTAAATTATGATAGAATTTTTTGAGAAATTAATTTTAGGGGTTTTAAAGAGGAAAAGCAATGTCTCGAAAGTTGAATTTTTGTTGAAATAAAATAGACTTTTGCAAGTAACTACAGTAAATAGAAAAGGAGAAATGGAAGTGAAGAAAAAAGGATTAATAATTGCAGGAATGGCTTTAATTGTAACAAACTTGTATTCGACAGGGATTGTGGGGGAATCTCGTGAAATTGAAGGAAAGAGATATGTAGTGCCATATTCTAGGGAAAGTAATGGATTTCCTAAGATGGGGTCAGACGGGAAGCAGTATAGAACAAAATTTTTGAATGAAAGAGATAAAAGCAATGAAATAATAGTCTATTCAGATTTGGATGATGCTCCGGCGAAACATTGCAGAAAGAAAAGAGGGCATTCGATTTTGAGAGAGGACAGCATTACTGGGGAAATGGTGAGATTGTGCAGGCTTGATACGCCAGGTGCCAGAGTGGAAGGTTCGAAAATGGAAGTTGATGAAATTCAGTATTATGTGGCAAATACCGAAAATAAATATGTTTGGAAAAAATTGATAGAAGACAAAAAGTTGGATCCGTCAGATAAGGTTTACAGCGATTTGCCTTATACAGCTTATGCAAAATATACAAGGCCAGAAAAAGAGGCAGAAATAAAGAGAAGATATTTGGAGCCAAAGAATGTTGTTCAAAAGGAATTGAGAGATTTATTCCATCAAAAATTTGAAGAGCAGTATGGAAAAAAATATGGAATGACATTAGAGGAAGCGAATATTGAAAAAAGATAAATATTAATAAGGTCAAAAAGAAATCAATAATAACAAACAATTAAGTGAATATCAGTTATAAAAAAAGTGTGATATAAGCCTAAAAGTTTTTTTATTTTTTTGAGATTTTTTTGACCTTTTTAGAAAATATTAAGATTTATATTCTGACGATAATTAAACTGGAAAATAAAAAAATAATAAAAAAACAGGTGTTATATATAAAAACTTGTTAAATCTTAAAAAAAGTAAAGTATAATATATTCTAAAAATAAGAGAAATAAAAAGAGAGTTCTAAATAATTTATAAAATTTAATATGTGAAATTTAAAAAAAGCAATAAATGGAAATAAAAAAAGTTATCAATAACAGAAAACTATGTAATCTTTATAAAAAAGGAATTGATTTGGAGGTCGAAATGAAAACGAAAAAAAGAAAAAAATAAGAAAAAAATTTCAAAAGTATTATTTAATAAAGTGGCGAGAGTGGCATCGCTGGCTACGACTGTAGTTGCTAGTGAAATATTGACAAGCGAGAAAGCAGAAGCATCAATAACAATAGGTGAAACTGCCGGATCACCTAATAACCAGTCTGTAAAAAAAACAAGTGCGGCAGCGGTATCTACTGCGATAGCGATAGGTAATAATGCAAATGCCTCAAATTCTGGATCAGCATTTGCAATAGCAATAGGAGGAGATACAACATCTACTGGAAATGGTGCAATATCGATTGGTAAGGATGCCCAGTCGCTAGCATCTTCAGGAGTGGCCGTGGGTTATAATTCTAAAGCTTCAGGTGGTCAAGCGGTAGCAATTGGTGGAAATATTCAAAATGCTGGAGGAGCGCAGGCAACGGGAGACCAATCTATAAGTATAGGTGGAGACACAATTGCAAGCGGATCTTCTTCAATAGCAATTGGTGGAGATGACTTGAATCAGGCAAACAGTATAGCTGGAGTAGTTTTTAAAAATTTAACAGGAGTAGATTTGATAGGGACAACTACATATGTAAAAACAGAATCAGGCGGAGCGGGATCTATAGCAATTGGAGTGCAATCTACTTCATCAGGACACCTGTCAACTGCATTCGGGACAAAAACAAAGGCATCAGGAGCATATTCAACAGCATTGGGAGTAGGTGCGAGTTCAGAAGGAGAGGGCTCTATAGCATTAGGAGGAGCAGCAAGTTCTAAAGGAAAAACATCAATTGCCATAGGAACAAAAGTAAAGACAGTTGGAGAATCTGCAACATCAATAGGGATATGGTGCGGAAGCCAGCAGCAAAGGGGCTGTAGCAATTGGACTGGATTCAAGAGCTGGAGATGGAAATGCTGCAACAGGTACAGCTGGTGCTAACGGGATAAATGCAGTAGCAATAGGAACAGGTGCACAGGCAATAGCTAAAAATACTATTTCAATTGGGACAGGAAATGTTGTAAGCGGGGTTGGTTCAGGAGCGATTGGAGATCCGACTACAATTACAGGAGCTGGAACTTATTCATTAGGGAATGATAATGGAAATATTGCAGCAAGTAATTCAGGAGTATTTGGTAATAACAATAACATAAAAGGAGCAACTTCAGGAAACCGTGTTATAGGGAATAACAATACAGTAGAGGTGACTGCAAACAATGCTCTTATTTTTGGTAATAATGCTGGCGTAAGTGCGGCAAATGGTATAGCAATTGGTGAAAAATCAGCTTCGACTTCAGAAGGATCAATTGCATTTGGATTAAATTCAAAAGCTGGAAATGGTTCAGGAGCTACTTTTGGATTAGCAAAAGATGCAATAGCGATTGGTACAAATTCTAGTGCAAGAGGAGATAAAGCAGTTGCAATAGGAAAGGGAACGCAGGCTAATCATGATAGTAATATAGCAATAGGTAATTCTGCAGAAACAGGCCGTGATTTAACTGTAAGTAATTATGATATTAAAAATATTTCAATAGGTTACGAAGCTGGAAAAGGAATGAATGGTCAATTTAACAGCTATCTGGGAACTAATGCAGGTCAAGATAGCAAAGGAGATGGGAATTCAGCATTTGGACTTAGAGCAGGAAAAACTGTTACTGGAAATACTAATACAGCAATAGGAATGGATTCGGGACAAAATGTTAAAGCGTCATCTAACACAGCCATAGGGTTAAATGCCGGACAAAATGTAACTGCAAATGGAGGTGGAAGTAATGTAGCCATAGGAACAAATGCTGGTCAAAATGTAACAACAACGAGTTTCAGGTGGTGGAGATAACATTGCTATAGGAACAAATGCCGGAAGAAATGTAACATCATCTATAGGACATAATACAGCCGTAGGACACAGTGCTGGTCAAAATATAATTGGGACTAATAACGTTGCATTTGGGATCAGGTTCAGGACAAAATGTAACTGGTGACAACAATACATCTATGGGGATTAATGCAGGAATTGGAGTAAAAAGCAGCAGTAATGTATCGATAGGATCAGATTCAGGACAGAATACTGATGGAGTAGGTAATACAGCCATAGGATATCAAGCAGGACAAAAAGTAACTGGCGGACATAATATTTCTATGGGATATCAGTCTGCTAAAGGTTTAAATGGAGGTTCTAACACTATAATAGGATTTCAGGCAGGACAAGAAATAGTTGGAGGAAATAATATCATAGTTGGAACAAATGCAACTAAAAAAGTGACAGTAGATAATGTTGTAAGTATCGGTACAAATTCTACTGCTTCTACTAATAACTCGGTGGCTGTTGGTTCATACTCGAAAGCAACAGGAAATGCAGCGATAGCAATTGGTCAAGGTTCAAATGCAAGCAAGGATAATTCAATGGCTATTGGAAACAGATCAACAGTTAATGCGGTGAAAGATGTTGCAATCGGTTCAGATTCTTCTACATCAGCGACAACAGGTGTTTCAAAAGCGACAATAACAGTACCTGGAACTGGAAAGAGCATTACTTATGGAACTTTTGCAGGAAGTAATCCTGATGCTGCATTTTCAGTTGGATCGGCTGGAAGAGAAAGACAAATTCAAAATGTTGCAGCTGGTAGAGTAACAGCAACAAGTACAGATGCAATCAATGGTTCACAATTATTTGCAGTAGCAAACGAACTTGGGAAAACTTGGAAGGCAAATGCTGGTGGAAATTTAAGCGGTTCCGCAACATCAACACAGGTTATGCCTGGAGATGAAGTTCAATTTGTTGCGGGTAAAAATTTGGAAGTGGAGCAAAATTTGGCGACAGGTTCGCAAAAATATACATATTCATTGAAAAAAGATGTGGATTTAGGGTCAACTGGAAGCTTTAAAAGCAGGGCCTGTGACAATAAATAACAACGGAATTGATGCTGGAAACAAAAAAATAACAAATGTCGCTCCTGGAACGGCTGATACGGATGCAGCAAATGTGAGCCAAGTAAAAGCAGCAAAAACAACAGTATCTTCAGATGATAATTCAATAACAGTGACAGAAACTACAAAGCCAGATGGACATAAAAACTATGACCTGTCAGTAGATGTTACAAAACTGGATGCGGCAAACAAAAGTTTAAGCAATATCAATAATGATGGAAACAAAGTAATAAGCGACATTGCAAGAAAATCAATAGATGTAGTAGCAGGAACGAATATAAAAGGATATAGTTAAAAATGATGTTCAAAATTCAGATGGAACAACAACGACTACATATACGATAAATGCGAATGGAGCAAGAGTAGTAGCAGGAGATGGAGTGACAGTGGCGACAGGTACGCCAGGTTCAAACAATATTACAGATTACACAGTGTCAGTAAAAAATACGACATTGACAGCTACACCAGGCTCAACGACAGTAACAGCAGGGGATAATAACAGTTATGCGAAAGCAGGAGATGTGGCAACTGCAATAACTAATGCGGCAAAAGCAGCAAAAACAGAAGTAAAATCGCCAGACAGTTCAATAAATGTAGCTACTGATAATACATCACCAGACGGACATACAATTTACAATATTACAATAGATAAGTCAGGGAAAGTAGCGGCAGGAGACACTAAATTAGTGACAGGAGATACTGTAAATACAGCAATAACTAATGCAAAAACAGACTTAATCAACAATAATCCTTTAAAATTTGGAGGAGATAGCGGAACAGTTGTAACTAGAAAATTGGGAGATCAGCTGGATATAAAAGGCGGAGCAACAGGAGCAACAACATCAGGGAATATAGCTGTTATAGCAGATGGAAATAATACTTTAAATATTCAATTAGCAAAAAATTTAACTGGATTGGACAGCATCTCAACAAATGGTGGAAATACAGTAATTAACGACAATGGAATTACAACGCCGAAAGTTACAATAAATAATGCGCCGACAGCAGGAACGGATGCGACAAATAAAGATTATGTAGATAGCACGAAAAACAAAAGTGACATCGAATGACAGTTCGGTTGTAATAAATAAAACGACAAGCGGAAATCAAGACGTGTATGATTTGTCGGTAGATGTTACAAAACTGGATGCGGCAAACAAAAGTTTAAGCAACATCAATAATGATGGAAATAAAGTAATAAGCGACATTGCAAGAAAATCAATAGATGTAGTAGCAGGAACGAATATAAAAGATATAGTTAAAAATGATGTTCAAAATTCAGATGGAACAACAACGACTACATATACAATAAATGCGAATGGAGCGAGAGTAGTAGCAGGAGATGGAGTGACAGTGGCGACAGGTACGCCAGGTTCAAACAATATTACAGATTACACAGTATCAGTAAAAAATACGACATTGACAGCTACACCAGGCTCAACGACAGTAACAGCAGGGGATAATAACAGTTATGCGAAAGCAGGAGATGTGGCAACTGCAATAACTAATGCGGCAAAAGCAGCAAAAACAGAAGTAAAATCGCCAGACAGTTCAATAAATGTAGCTACTGACAATACATCACCAGACGGACATACAATTTACAATATTACAATAGATAAGTCAGGGAAAGTAGCGGCAGGAGACACTAAATTAGTGACAGGAGATACTAAATACAGCAATAACTAATGCAAAAACAGACTTAATCAACAATAACTTTAAAATTTGGGGCAGATAGTGGAACAGTTGTAACTAGAAAAATTGGGAGATCAGACTGGATATAAAAGGCGGAGCAACAGGAGCAACAACATCAGGGAATATGGCCGTTATAGCAGATGGAAATAATACTTTAAATATTCAGTTAGCAAAAAATTTAACTGGATTGGACAGTATTACAACAAATGGTGGAAATACGGTAATTAACGATAATGGAATTACAACGCCGAAAGTTACAATAAATAATGCGCCGACAGCAGGAACAGATGCGACAAATAAAGATTATGTAGACAGCACGAAAACAAAAGTGACATCGAATGACAGTTCGGTCGTAATAAATAAAACGACAAGCGGAAATCAAGACGTGTATGATTTGTCAGTAGATGTTACAAAACTGGATGCGGCAAACAAAAGTTTAAGCAATATCAATAATGATGGAAACAAAGTAATAAGCGATATTGCAAGAAAATCAGTAGATGTAGTAGCAGGAACGAATATAAAAGATATAGTTAAAAATGATGTTCAAAATTCAGATGGAACAACAACGACTACATATACAATAAATGCGAATGGAGCAAGAGTAGTAGCAGGAGATGGAGTGACAGTGGCGACAGGAACTCCAGGTTCAAACAATATTACAGATTACACAGTATCAGTAAAAAATACGACATTGACAGCTGCACCAGGCTCAACGACAGTAACAGCAGGGGATAATAACAGTTATGCGAAAGCAGGAGATGTAGCTACAGCGATAACAAATGTAGGGAAAGCATCGAAAACGACAGTAACTTCAAATGACAGTTCAGTAACTGTAGTTTCAAAGGTGGACTCAGGAGATGGACATGTAAATTATGATTTGTCGGTAGATACAAGCAAAGTGGCTGCGAATACAAACTTGACTTACAAGGCAAACAGCGGAACAGGTTTAACAACGACATTGGCAAATGGACTGGATTTCAAAGATGGAGATAATACAGTAGCAACAGTTGGACCGAATGGAGAAGTGAAATACAGCTTGAAATCCGACAGTTGCAGGAATTAACAGTATTACGACAAATGGTGGAAATACAGTAATTAACGACAATGGAATTACAACGCCGAAAGTTACAATAAATAATGCGCCGACAGCAGGGAACAGATGCGACAAATAAAGATTATGTAGACAGCACGAAAACCGAAAAGTGACATCGAATGACAGTTCGGTCGTAATAAATAAAACGACAAGCGGAAATCAAGACGTGTATGATTTGTCGGTAGATGTTACAAAACTGGATGCGGCAAACAAAAGTTTAAGCAATATCAATAATGATGGAAACAAAGTAATAAGCGGCATTGCAAGAAAATCAGTAGATGTAGTAGCAGGAACGAATATAAAGAATATAGTTAAAAATGATGTTCAAAATTTAGATGGAACAACAACGACTACATATACGATAAATGCGAATGGAGCAAGAGTAGTAGCAGGAGATGGAGTGACAGTGGCGACAGGAACTCCAGGTTCAAACAATATTACAGATTACACAGTATCAGTAAAAAATACGACATTGACAGCAGCGCCAGGCTCAACGACAGTAACAGCAGGGGATAATAACAGTTATGCGAAAGCAGGAGATGTAGCTACAGCGATAACAAATGTAGGGAAAGCATCGAAAACAACAGTAACTTCAAATGACAGTTCAGTAACTGTAGTTTCAAAGGTAGACTCAGGAGATGGACATGTAAATTATGATTTGTCGGTAGATACAAGTAAAGTGGCTGCAAATACAAACCTAACTTACAAGGCAAACAGCGGAACAGGTTTGACAACGACATTGGCAAATGGACTGGATTTCAAAGATGGAGATAATACGAAAGCAACAGTTGGACCGAATGGAGAAGTGAAATATAGCTTAAATCCAACAGTTGCAGGAATTAATAGTATTACGACAAATGGTGGAAATACGGTAATTAACGATAATGGAGTTACAACACCGTCATTGACATTGACAAATTCAACACCGCTAACTTCTTCGACAGGTGGAAAAGTCACTGTTCCAGCTGGAACAGGAAATCAAGCAGTAACAGGACAGACAGTTGCAAATGCGATAAATAAACTTGGGGATAACACAATAAATTTAAAGGCGTCAGATGGAAATATAACGACAAAACAGTCATTGAATAAAGATGGTGGACTAGAATTTAACATAACAGGAAGCAATGGGATAACAACAACGGCAAGTGGAGATACGATAAATGTTACAATTGCGCAGTCTGGACTGAATACATCAACAACAGGCGGGAAAACGACAGTAACACCAGTAACAGGTGGAAATACTTATGCAACAGCAGGGGATGTAGCAACAGCAATTCAAAATGCTGTAAATAATTCGGGATGGAATGCAGTAGCAGGAAGTACAGGAACAGGGAACAACATCTGGAAGTGTATCAAATAAATTGATAACGCCAGGAGAAACAGTAAAATTACAGGCTGGGAATAATTTAAATGTGGATCAGTCAGGTGGAACATTTACATATAGCTTAAAAAATGACATTAATGTTAATAGTATAACTGCTGGAAATAATAAGTTTGATACATCAGGATTGACAATTAGTGATGCGGCAGGAAATAAAGCAGTAACTACACCAGCAGGAACTACTTATGCAAATGCAGCAGGAAATACAACTATTATAAATCCTACAGGAGTAGTGATTAATAAATCAGCAGCAGATCCTAGCAAGTCTGTTTCACTTACAGATAACGGACTTGATAACGGTGGAAATAAAATTACAAATGTTGCGGCAGGAGTAAATCCAACGGATGCAGTAAATGTTAGTCAATTGGATAAAGCTATAAATAAATCAACTTATAATGGACCTGTAGTTTATACAAATGCTGCTGGAGAAAAAATTGTTAAAGCAAATAATGGAAATTACTATAAAGCATTGGATGTCGATTCAGATGGAAATCCACTACCAGGTAAATTGCCAGTTAGTTCAAGTGATATTCAACATAGTTTATTAAATGCTGATGGAAGTACTACAAATCCGAGTACATTAGATAATGTAGGAAAAGGAAAGATTTCTTCATCTTCAAAACAGGCCATAAATGGAAGCCAGTTGAATAATTTGGGAACTCAATTGGGATTGACAGTTGATCCGTCTGGAACTGGGTTTTCAAATCCAACATTTGCTGGACTAAAAAATGTAAATGGTTCGACTGGAGCAGCGCCGACAACATTTAAAGATGCTGTTGATCAAACGATAGATAAAGTAAATGAAGGAATAATTTATGGTGCTGATAATAATACGGCTGGAACTAGACAGCAATTGGGAAGCAGATTGACTGTTGAGAGCGGAGATTTTGCAAGTGGCGGAGTAAATTATAAAGGACAAAATCTTGAAACATCATATGTGTCAGATGGAGCAGGAAATGGTAAAATTATAGTTGGAATAACTGAAAATCCAGAATTTAATTCTGTAAAAGCTAAGACATTTACGGCGGATGATGGAGCAGGAAATACAACTGTAACTAATGGACAAGGTACAACCATTACTGATGCAGCTGGAAATAAAAATGTGGCAACTGCGGCAGGAAACACTTACACAAATGCAGCAGGAAATACAACGACCGTAAATTCTTCTGGAGTGACAATTAATAAGTCAGCAGCGGATCCTAGCAAGTCAGTTTCACTTACAAATAGCGGACTTGACAATGGTGGAAATAGAATTACAAATATTGCTGCAGGAGTTGCTCCGACAGATGCAGTAAATGTTAGTCAATTAGGAAATGCTGTAAATAATTTAACAACAGCTATCAATGCTTCAAAATCTGAAGTAATTGGCGGAACAAACACAACTGTAACGAGTTCTACAGGTTCAAATGGACAGATAGTTTATAAGGTTGATGCTGATGGAACAACAGTTTCAGGTGGAAGCAGCTTTGTTTCTGTAACTCAGGGAACAAAAGATGCAAATAATATAACTGATTACAAGGTTGACCTGGCACAAGGAACAAAAGACAAACTAAACAGTATTGGAACTGGAAATATTGCTGCAGGAGACAATAATACAGTAACAGGTTCTACAGTGCATAATTACATTCAAAATAATCCTTTGACTTATACAGATGACAATGGAACGACAGTTACTCGTAATTTAGGACAAAATTTAAATATTATGGGTAGAGCGACAGGACCGCTTACTACTGGAAATATTGGAGTTGTAGCAGCTGGACCAGATACATTGGAATTGAGACTGGCTGAAAATGTTGATTTAGGACCAAATGGAAGAGTTACTATGGGAAAAACCGTTGTTAATGATGACGGAATTAAAATTACAGGTGGACCAAGCGTGACATCGTCAGGAATTGATGCTGGAGGAAAAAAAGTTACGAATATTGCTGAAGGTGATATAAGTCCAACAAGTAACGACGCAGTAACAGGACGACAAGTTTACAATGCTATAAGTGCTGGTGCTGCTGACAAAGCGACAAGAGCAGAACTGGCTGGAGTAAATAATAACTTGACAGCTGGAATTGCAGGAGTTGCGGCGATGGCTAATTTACCGCAAATCAATGACTCGGCTTCAAACAGATTTAATATAGCAGTGGCTGGAGGAGCATATAAAAATGGTAGAGCTATGGCTTTAGGATTTAGTGGAGTTTCTGATGGCGGAAGATTTGTTTACAGAGCTAGTGCAAGTTTGAACAATAAACGAGATGTGGCGGTAGGTTTTAGGAGTTGGGTATCAATTTGGTAAAAAGAGATGTTATGCCGAATGAACTTGACAGAATGAAATCTATGGTTGCACTTATTGAAGAGCAGAAAGATAGCTACAGTCGACAATTGAAACAGCAACTTGAGCAAGAATCTAGGAAAAATCAGGAAAATTCAGAACTTATTAGACAATTAATGCAAGAAGTTCAAGAGTTGAAGAGCAAGAGCAATGTGAGTAATAGAAGCAATAGAAAGTTAGATAAATTATATTTTTTTATATTGCAGATAAAAAAATTAAACTAAAAAAATATAGAAATAATTATAACTATAAAATTATTTATGATGACTGACAGCGAGGGATTAATCCCCTTGCTCAAAAAGATTATTTATATCTTAATTGTATTTTAGTAGATTGCTTTTAAATTAAAAATAGATTAAGAGTGAGGAAATAAAATTAGTCATCATATTTTTTTAGTACCAAAAAAATTTTATAAATCTAATATTTATTATCGGACGTTATATAATATAATAATATATATTGCAATCAATAAAGAAAAAAAATTTGTAACTAATCAATCGAGTGTGTAAAAATTTTTGTGTAAACAGAATAGCAAAAGTATTGAATTTACTGAATTCATCTAATTTACACAAAATTATAGACATTCTCAATCAATCTCGATAAATCTGATTAAATTTCTTTTTATAAGATACTATTTATTTTTAAAGTTTTATGTGTTAAAAATAATAATAGTATATTTAATTAAATAGAAAGAACAGGAAATTGTGAAAAAATAAAAAGAGTACAGTATTTATAATTATAAGAAAGTCTTGGTTATTTGTCAAAAAGTGTAAAAAAATTTTTTTGTGTAAATAGAATAGTGAAGTACTGAATTTAGTAGATTTATCCATTAGATTACACAAAAATTATGGATACTCTCTTTTTTTGTCAGGGAGGAAAAAAAGTAAAAAAATCAAATGTAAAAAAATACTGTGTTTATCGTTAGGTTTTTTTAGAATTATAATAATAAATAAAAAGTGAAGGAGATTTAATTGTATAAAATAAAAAAATTAATAATATGAAATTTCATTCGTATATAGGTGTTTACGAAGAAGAGAAAAAAATTGGGCAGAACATTGAAATTGACTTGATTATATCGCTTTCAAAAAGAAATTATTAAAAAAATGATGATATAAATAGTACATTAAGTTATGGTGACTGTTATAGGAAAAATTAAAAAGATTGTAGAAGAGAGTAATGTTGATTTGCTGGAAACGTTGGCTTTGGATATTATTAAGGAAATAAAGAAATTAAATGAGAATATTGAAGATGTTCAGGTAAATATTAGAAAATTGGCAGTTCCGATTAATGGGATTTTTTTGATAGTGTTGAAATTCAGATAAAGGATTAGGCAGGGAGTGGAAAAAAATGGAGCAAAAAAATAAAGTTTATTTAAGTTTAGGTGGAAATATTGGAGACAGGAAAGAGTATATTCAAAAAAAGCTGTTGACATGATTGGAGAAAATTGATGGAATTAAGATATTAGAAAAGTCTGGATTGTATGAAACGACTCCAGTTGGATATTTGGAGCAGGATTTGTTTCTGAAACGGAGTAATTAAAATTGAAACTGAATTTTTCAGCAAGGGATATTTTGAAAAATTATAAATAAAATTGAAATTGAACTGGATAGAAAGCGTGAAATTAGATGGGGACCGAGAACAATTGATATTGATATTTTGATTTTTTTCAAATAAAAAAATAGATGAAACTGACTTAATAATTCCACATAAAGAAATGTTAAATCGACTATTTGTTTTAGTTCCATTAATTGAAATTTACGATGGAGATTATTTTGGAAAAAGAAGTAATTGCTAAAAGAATAGATGAACTGCTTAAAATAGGAGATCAGAAAAATACAAAAGGTAGAAGGATAATTTGAAAATTAATTTAAAAAAATGATTTGAAAAAGAATTACATACATAATATTTTTTTAGTAGTTGTGTTAGTTGTTAGTAATATAATATGAAAAAAAGAAATATAGTGTGTGTTGTAATTTTATATTTTTTTAAATTTTATATTTTTTTATTATCGGACGTTATATTTTTATACTATTTATACTATTAATATTTATTATTATATTATTTAACGTTTTTTTCACTAACTTTACTTTTTTTCTTAAACTTAATTAACTCTTAACTATATTATCTATTAATATATTCACTCATAAAAATATAAAAAGTAATTGTAACATAAATATTATAATAATACAGTAATTGATTGGTACAATATAAAAAAATAAATATAAACATAAATAATGGAATGTTATATTAATTAGTAAGCGTTTAATTAAACTAATTTAATTAATAATTACATTATAAATTATATAAACTTATACAAATTTAGGATTTAATAAAATTGAATTTTTTTAAAAGAATAAAAAATTAGAAACCAAACTTAATTTATTTAAAAACAAAAAGAAAGGAAAAAAATGCAATGGGGAAAAAAATAAAAAAATAATTTAGATAAAGAAACAAGGCTAAAAAAATATAGAAAAATGCGGTGCGTGAGATTTTTAATAAATGTTGGAGAAGATGTGGATAGGGAAGGGCTTATTGAAACACCAAAAAGAGTTGCTAAAATGTATGAGGAAATTTTGAGTACAAAAAATGTAGATGATTTTGAGAATTATAAATTATTCGATGTAGATTTGGGGGATTCGCAGGAGATGGTGCTTGTGAAAGAGATTCCGTTTTTTTCAATGTGTGAACATCATATGTTGCCATTTTTTGGGAAAGTGCATGTTGCTTATATTCCACAGGATAATAGAGTTATTGGGCTTAGTAAGATTCCTAGATTAGTGGAATTTGTTTCTAGAAAATTGAGTGTTCAGGAAGAGATTACTGTAAATGTGGCTAAGAAATTGATAGAGATATTGAATCCGCTAGGAGTTGCGGTTGTAGTTGAGGCACGGCATATGTGTATTGAGATGAGAGGGGTTAATAAGATTGGGTCTGTTACTAGGACTTCATTTTATAGTGGGGAGTTTAAGGAAAATGCAGACAGGAAGAGAGAGTTTTTGGATGGTATAAGAGATGGAAAATTTTAGTTTCCTGTTAAATTTAAATAAAAAAATTAAGTTATCTAATAGATTTAATAAATTTTTATAAAAATGGGAGAAGAAATGATGAAAGAATCATTGTATGGAGAAAAGGAAAGGGTAAGACTGCTTGCGGAAATTTTGAAAAAAATGGATAATCCAGTTAATGATGTTAAGGTTATTCATGTTAGCGGAACAAATGGAAAAGGTTCTACTTGTTATATGATTAACAGTATTTTATTAAATAGTGCAAGAACACTCGCGACTTTAGTCGTGAGATGAATTGTACGAAAATTTTAGTAAGCATATAGGGAAACTTGTATGTAGACACGGAGCAAAACCGTGCAACAAAGAAACTGAATTGCTGGGAACTCTTAAAGCTAGTATAACCACAACATAATACCTTCGTTCAAATATGGTATAAGTGTGATGGTGGCGAAAGCAGAAAAAATATACTGGATGGTGCAAGGTTAAATCCTAAACATTATGATAATAGACAATCAGCAGCTAAGCCTGAAAAGGAAAGTTCAACGACTATCCCTCGTGAGGGGAGTACAATACAAGCGATAGGTATTGGAAGTGGTTTCGCCTAAGTCCTTGAAACAGGATATGGATAAGATATAGTCTGTGCTTGTTAGAGATAACAAGAAGTTCATAAGAGAACTGCATAAGTAGTAGCGTATTTATGTGAACAACACTTCCCACTGTTGTGGGGTTTTAAAAACTTTAAAAATATTTAAAAATAAACAGATAAAATATAGAATACATGGTATAATATCTCTGATGAAAAGGAGGTGATATATATGTATTTAACTTTAAAACAACAAGTAAAAACATCTTAGTAAAAAAAGAGTTTAGGAATTTAAAATGTTTATCTCATATAGCCAAGAACTTAACTAATGAAGCTATATATAATATTAGACAATACTATTTTTAATAAGAAAAAGTATTTAAGTTATAACGAAAAACTATAAAATGCTTAAAAAATAGTGAGAACTATAAGAAGTTAAATTCTAATATGGCTCAACAAATTCTGAAAAGAAGTAGACGGAAGTTTTCAAATCATTTTTTTGGACTTTTAAAAACTTGCTAAGAATGGACAATATAAGGGTAAAATAAAATTACCTAATTATCTTGATAAAGATGGTTTTACTACACTTGTTATAGGTTTTGTTAGATTAAAAGATGGTATGCTGGTAGTTCCTTATTCAAATTCATTTAGAAAGACACATAAGGAAATCGCAATAAAACTACCACCAGTATTAAAAGGCAAGAAAATAAAAGAGATTAGAATAATACCAAAACAACATTCTAGGTACTTTTGAAATTCAATATACCTATGAGGTAGAAGAAGTTCAAAGGGAATTAAATAAAGAAAATGCACTAGGAATTGATTTAGGTATAGACAATCTATGTACTTGTGTTACAAATGCTGGAGCTTCGTTCATAATAGATGGTAGAAAATTAAAAATCAATTAATCAATACTATAATAAGATAAATGCAAAAATTACAAAGTATAAAAGATAAGCAAAAGATTCAGCGACAACATTAAGACAAAAGAGAATAATTAGAAAGAGAAATAATCGCATAAATGATTATCTTTCAAAAGCAGCAAGAATAATAATAAATTATTGTCTTAATAATGATATAGGAAAAAAATAGTTTCTAGGGATATAATGAAGATTTTCAAAGAAATTCAAATATTGGAAGTATAAATAATCAAAACTTTGTAAATATACCATATGGGAAAATTAAGAGATAAATTAATATATCTATGTAAACTATATGGAATAGAATTTAAACTGCAAGAAGAGAGTTATACATCAAAAAGCAAGTTTCTTTGATGGAGATGAGATTCCAATATATGATAAAGAAAAATCAAAAAGAATATATATTCAGTGGAAAAAAAGGATAAAAAGAGGACTATATCAAACAAGTAAAGGCTATCAATTAAATGCAGATTGTAATGGAGCATTAAATATATTAAGAAAAAGTAAAGTTGTGGACTTAAGCGTCCTATACAATAGAGGTGAGCTGGACACGCCTAAAAGAATAAGGTTAGTGTAAAGCTATCAAACTTCTTAGAAAATTTTTGAATATTTTTAAAGATTTTAGAACCCTGCGACTTTAGTCGTGGGAGGTTCAGGTGAAATGGGGTATAAGGTTGGATTATTTACAAGTCCGCAAATATTAACAGTTTATGAATTAATCAAAGTTAATGGAACTGAAATTACAAAGTTAGAATTTGAAAATTGTAAGGGTGTACTGGAAAAAAAGTTTTAAAAAAATTGGATTTGAATTTAGAAAGTGATTTGTCATATTTTTGAAATGGTATTTTTGATTGCGATGATACATTTTAAGAATAAGGGATGTGGAAATACTAATTTTGGAATGTGGGCTTGGTGGTGAACTGGATGCGACTAATGCGGTTCGTAGGATTGATTATACTATTTTTACAAGGATTGGGATTGATCATAAGAATTTTTTTGGGAAATACGATTGAGGAAATTTGTCGAACTAAGTCTAAAATTATGCGAAAAAGATAGTAACGTGATAGTTGCTCCAAATCAGAGAAATGTTGTTTATGAGATTTTTGAAAAAGGAAGCTCAAAGATAAAAAAATTGTAATATTTTTTTTGGCGGATGAAAAATATAAAAGTTTACGAATTGATGAATGCAGAAGAAAAAAATTGTTGAAAAATAGTGGAAAGAAAAATTACTGGAAATGAAAAATTTTTGATTTTGCAGATTATACAGAAGTGGAAGCTGAAATAATTGGAAATTGTAATTTTGAGAAAAAAATTTAAAAAAATAAATATTTTTTTAGATTTGGTTTAAGAGGAGAACAGCAACTGGAAAAATTTGGCTACAGTTTTGACTTGGTATTTTAGATTTTTTTGAGGATTTGGAAAAATAGGAAATCTGAAGAAATATTGGATAAGGCTTTAGGAACGTTGAAAAATACCAGGACGAATGGAAAAAGTTGGAAAAAAATTAAGAATGTTTATTTGGATGTGGCACATAATGAGGACAGTGTTGAGGCTTTTTGTGAATTATGTTGGGGAAAAAATTTTTCAGGATAGGAAAAAAATTTTTGTGGTGGGATTTTTTTGAAGGATAAGGAAGTGGAAAAAAATGTGCTAATCTTTTGAAAAAAAGTTGGAGATAATTTTATATTGACAGAGCCTAAAAAAATGAAGAGAGAAAACTGGACTCACAAATTTTGAAAAAAATATTTTTGAAGATAAAAAAAGCTGAAAAATCCTGAAAATATAATAATTTCTGAAAAAAACATTGAAAAAGGCTTTTTTTAAAAGCATTGGAATTAAGAAAAAAATGAGGATGAATGTATTTTTTTGTGGTGGGATCGTTTTATTTGCTTGGGGAAGTGAAACGAGTGATTAAAAAGTTATTTTTAATGTAATAAACCTGTTTTGAATTTATTTTAAATTAATTAAAATTATGTTGTGGATTTATCTCAATTTTTTTAGTTTGAAATTGTATAATTATTTTTTTTACAAATTATCAAATAAGTATAATATGTTTACTGCAATAAATGAAAAAAGTTAAATTAATTAAAATTTAATTTATGCTAGACTTTTCAGAAATTATATGTTTAAAAATCTAGAAAAAAAGATGACAACAATTTTTATCTTTCTTAATTATCTGAAAAGGTATTAAATTTTTAAATTTTTTTATGAATGAGTTATAAAATACTAAGTTAAAAAGTGAAAAGATAAAAAAATATGTACAGAGAAAGGAAAAAAATGTTGAAATGATTAAAATTAATGAAATAAAAAAATAGAGATCCTAAAAATATTGTTATTGAATTTGATGGGGAAAAATGAATTGAATAAATTTGGAAATTTTTTTTGGAAGATAAAAATGTATTTTCTTTTAATCAAGATAAAAAAAGATTGTGGGAATTTTTAAATATTCTGAGTTAAAGCAGTTGTCTGAAATCTTGAAAAAGGAAAATAATTTTGAGTTTGAAAATGGGATTAATAAATTGGAAGATATTTTGCAAAGGGATAGGCTGATTTGGAAGGGGAATAATTTTGAGTTTGATTTGACAACTGAGTCGGTTATTTATTCAATTTTGAATATTACTCCAGATTCATTTTATGATGGTGGGAGAAATTCGAGCATAGATAAGGTTTTGAAGAGAATCGAAGAAGATATTAGAAATGGGGCTAAGATATTTGAGTTTGGGGAAAATCATCGAAGCCTAATTTTGATGATATTTCGGCACAGGAAGAATGGAATCGGATTGAAAAATATATTGAAGCTGTAAAAAGGAGTTTCCAGATATTGTGCTGGCTTTGGACAGTGATACTGAAGAAGTTATTGAAAAAGGACTGGATACTGGAATTGATATTATTAATGACTTTAATGGGTTTACTTCAGAAGGAAAATTGAAATTAGTTGAGAAAATATAAACCTGCATTAGTTGTTATGAATAATGGAAGATTTGATAAAATTCCAAATTTGAAGAATTATTTGGAAGATTATTTTGACAAGAGAGTAAAGGCAATTTTGGAAACTGGGATTGAAAAGGAAAAAATTTCGATAGATCCAGGAGTTGGGTATTCTTCAAATAATAGTATGAATACTCCTGAAGATATGGAAAGAATTAAATCGGTAAAATATTTGCGGGATATGAAGCTGCCAATGATGGTTGCAATTTCAAGAAAGAGTTTCAATGAAAAGATATTTGGATTGACATTGGAAGAAAGACTGATGGGAACGTTGATATTTGAAAGTTTAATGGTGCAGGACGGGGGAAGAATTTTGAGAGTACATGATGTGAAGGAAACTAGGGATATTTTGAATATGCTGGAAGTTTATAATAAATTTTAATAAAAATTGAAAAATTGAAACATTTTATTTTGTGTGGTATAATAAAAAAAGTGTAAAATTGAAAAAAATAGAAAAGTTTAAATTGTTAAATCAATCTTTTTGAAAAACTTTTTACTGTATGTAGAAATAAAGATTAAACTTTTTAAAAATTATATATTTTAAGTTTGACAAAAATAAAAAATTTTTTAGTAAAAAGAATTTAAAAAATCAGAAGTTATAAAAAAATTTAATAATGGGAAGAAGGAGTTTTGATATTTTATTAATTCAAAAAAATTATTTTTGTTAATATTTTTTTAGACTTTTTGAAAAATGAAAGATAAATAGGGAGGAATCTAGAAATGAAAAAAATATTCAAAAAAATATTATTTTTAATTACAGCGGTAACAATGATTTCCAGTTGTACGGTAGCACCACTTACAGGAAGAAGACAATTAAAATTGGTTAGTGATGAAAGTGTGGCAGAAAGTTCAATTTCTTCATACAGAGAACTTATTCAACAGGCTGGAGCTAAAGGGCTATTGGCAAATAATACTCCTGATGGACAACGGTTGAGAAGAATTGGCGGAAGAATGTCGGCGGCAGTTGAAAAATATTTGAATGAAAATGGGATGTCTAAAAAAATATCTGGTTTACAATGGGAATTTAATTTGATAAAAACGAAAGAAATAAATGCATTTGCTATGCCAGGCGGAAAAATTGCTTTTTATACTGGAATAATGCCAGTCTTGAATAGTGATTCTGGAATTGCCTTTGTAATGGGGCATGAAATTGGACACGTTATTGGAGGACATCATGCTGAGGCTTCAAGTAATAATGCTCTTGCTGGGATTGCGGCAGGTGTGACAGATGCGTTGACAGGTGGAAATATTATATCTTCTTTAGTTTCAGATGGACTTTCTATTACTCTTTTAAAATTTAATAGAACTCAAGAATATGAAGCAGATAAATACGGAATGATATTTATGGCAATGGCTGGCTATAATCCATCTGAAGCAATTACGGCTCTTGAAAGAATGGATTCGATAGGTGGAAGTCAAGGTGCAGAAATTTTATCTACACATCCATCTGGAAAAAACAGAATTGAAGCAGCTAGAAAATTTTTACCTGAAGCAATGAAATATTACAATGCAAAATAGATAACAAAAAAAATGTGAAAATCAAATACGAAAGGAAATGCAGTGGAAAATAAGATAAGTATAGCTCCGATGGTTGACAGGACAGATAGAAATTTTAGAAATTTTGTGAGAATGATAAACAAAGATGTTTTATTGTATACAGAAATGATAACGGCACAGGCAATTCTTAATGGAGATTTGGACTACATTTTGGGATTTGATGAAGTGGAACATCCAATTGTGCTGCAAATTGCGGCAACTAATCCAAAAGAGGCTTATCAGGCTGTAAAAATTGCTGAAAGATATGCTTATGATGAAATTAATCTGAATGTTGGATGTCCTTCGGATAGAGTTTCAGGAAATATGATGGGTGCTTATCTTATGGCATTTCCAGAAGAAGTTGCAAATATTGTAAAAGCAATGAAAGATGCAACAGATAAACCGATTTCTATAAAGCATAGAATTGGAATTGATGGAAAAAATATATTACCTGACACTTTTGAACGTACATTGCTTGACAAATACGAAGATATGATGAATTTTATTCATATTACTGAAAAATCTGGAGTAAATAAGTATATTATTCATGCACGAATAGCGATATTGGCAGGGACTTGATCCAAAACAAAACAGAAGCATACCGCCACTTAGATATGATGAAGTTTATCGTGTGAAAAAAGAAAATCCTAATTTGCATATAGAAATTAATGGTGGAATAAAAACAGTTGAGGAAATTGATGAGCATCTAAAACACGTGGATTCTGTAATGCTAGGTCGTGAAATTTATGACAATCCTATGATTTTGACTGAATTTGGAAAATATTATGGAAGTGAAGAAAAAATAAATATTACACGTAAAGAAATTATTGAAAAGATGATTCATTATGTTGAAAATATGGAAAAGAAGAATCTTCGTCCACATTTATTTTTAATGCATACTCACGGATTGTTTCATAATGTACGTGGCAGCAAGGCTTGGAAAAGAGCAATTAATGAAACAAATGCAAATTCTGAAACATTAAGAAAATTGTTAAAAGAAATGTAAAAATTTTAGATAGCAAAAAAAGTCTTAATAGGTTTAGCATAAATTTAAATTATTTGATCGTTGTTGAAAAAACAGCGATTTTTTTGTTTTTATAAAATCAATAATTAGAAAATCAAAATATTCTAAATACAAATATAAAAAAATATTTTTTTGTGGACTTTTTATTATAATTATGTAATAATTTAATGAAAACAAATTATGAATTTTTTCACAAATAAATTTGATTTAAAAAAGAAACTTTTATAAAGACAAAAAAAATTAGAAAGGAGATGTGGTAAGTTATCTTATCACGATATAAAAAATGAGAAATAATCAAACTTTGGAACAAGTGTCAAATGCTGCGGAAAGTAAGGTTCAGTTGCTAAAAAATTCTAAGGGAAAATATTTTTTATCGGCATTTATGGCAGGGATGTTTATTGGATTGGGAATTTTGTTGACATTTACGGTTGGAGGAGTTAGCAGTGGATTGCCAACTAATAAAATTCTTATGGGAGTCAGTTTTGGGATAGCACTTAGTCTTGTAGTTGTGTTTGGAACAGAGCTTTTTACAGGAAATAATATGGTTGGAGTTACAGGAATGTTAAATAAGGCAATAACTTTTAAAGATATGATTTTTATGTGGATAGCGGCTTATATTGGAAATGTTGTTGGATCAGTTGTACTTGCCATTATATATGTGTTTTTCAAATTCTGCTTCAAAGCCTGTTGTAGATTTTATTGTGAAAGTTTCAAAGGCTAAAGTTGCAGCTCTACCGCAAGAATTGTTTTTTAAAGGAATTTTATGTAATATTTTAGTATGTCTTGCTGTTTTGGCTGGAATAAAGTTAAAGGAAGAAACTGCTAGGCTAATAATGGTTTTTTGGTGTCTTTTTGCATTTATCACTGCTGGATTTGAACATAGTGTTGCTAATATGACGCTTTTAATGATGGGAATCATGTATAAAGGAATTACTTTGAATGGATATTTCTATAATTTGCTATTTGTAACTTTGGGAAATATTGTTGGTGGAGGCTTTATTGGGTATGCCTGTTATTATTTGGGAAAAAAGGAAATAAAAAAATAAGAATAAAAAATTGAAATAATTGGAGAGAATATAACAAGGGGCTTAATCCTTTGTTTATGAAAAATTTAGGAGGAGTAATGAAAATTAGCTTAAATCGTGAAAATTTTAATTCAGCACTTGAAAAGCTGAAAAGGGAGTATAAAATATATGCCCCAATTGAAATACCATTTCGTGGGACATTTTCAGATACTTCTGTAATTAGATATTCTGAAATTGATAAGATTGAAGAGATATGCTTTTGATAAAAAATCTCATTTTTCAGCAAAGGAAGTAATGCTGCCAATAACACAGACAATGTTTTATTTTACAGAAGATGGTTGTACAATGCCTAAAGAACAGGATGAAAAATATCTTATATTTTCTTAGAAGCTGTGATTTACATTCTGTAAAAGAGTCGATGAAGTTTATTTAAATAACAAATTTTTGGATATTTACTATAAAAGAGTAAGAGATAAAGTAAAATTTGTAGTATTTGGATGTCCAAATTCGTTTGAAAACTGTTTTTGTGTGGATATGAAGACTAATAAGACTGATGAATATAATATTGGAATAAAAGTTACAGATGATAAAAGTATTTGCTGATATAAGAGATGATGAATTAAAGGCATATTTTGATGAAGTTATTTCTGAAAATAAAGAAAATAGTAAAATAAATGAAAATGTAGAATTTGAAATGGAATTTGTGGAAGATAATGAAATTCACGTAGATATTCCAGATAACATTGAACTTTCCGATATTATAAATTTAGATTTATGGCGTGAATATGACAGCCGTTGCATAGCTTGTGGAAAATGTAATTTCGTTTGTCCAACTTGTACTTGTACGACAACGCAAGATGTGTTTTACAGTGAAAATGACAATAATGGAGAGCGAAGAAGAGTGTGGGCTTCGTGCCATGTAAATGGGTTTACTGATATGGCTGGCGGTCATTCGTTTAGACAAAGACATGGAGATAGAATGAGATTTAAAGTTATGCATAAAATTTCTGACTTTAAAAAGAGATTTGGCTATCAAATGTGTACGGGATGTGGACGATGTGATGATGCTTGTCCTGAATATATTTCATTTTCAAATTGTATAAACAAACTAAGTGCGGAATTAAAAAGAATTTCAGCTGAAAAAAGAGGTGAAAAGTCAGAATGAATACTAATACATTAAATACTATAAATATGGATGAACAAGATATAATAGATATGAATATATACTTTCCAACTGTTCACAAACTTTTATTCATTGAAAAGGTTACAGAGCTGGAATGGCTATTTCGTGTAGAATATAAAAATGGAAAAGTAAATGCTGGGCAATTTATGCAAGTTTCGCTGCCAGGAGTTGGAGAATCTCCTATTTCTGTTGCCAATTTTGATTTGAAGGAAGGCTATCTTGATTTTTTGATTAGAAAAGTTGGGAAGGTTACAGATAAAATTTTTGAATTAAAGGCAGGAGATAGAATTTTTTTAAGAGGTCCTTATGGAAATGGATTTCCGATTGAGGAATATAAAAATAAACATATTGTAATGGTCGTTGGAGGAAGTGGAATTGCACCAGTTCGTCCGATTATTGAATATTTTACAAAACATCCTGAAGAAATGAAGTCTTTTAAAATAATTGTAGGGTTATAAAAATTATGAAAGTGTTATTTTTGAAAAAGAATTTTCACGTTGGAGAAAAAATATTGAAATCTTAGTCACTTTGGACAATGCTGAAAGTGCAAGAAATTTAGGAAAAATGGAAAATGAGTTTCACGAAGGAATGGTGACTAAATATATCCCAGATTTGAAAATTGAAAATATGGATGAAACTGAATTTATCGTAGTGGGACCGCCAATAATGATGCATTTTGCTTGTCTTGAAATTTTGAAATTAAATGTGCCAGTTGAAAAAATATGGGTTTCATTTGAGAGAAAAATGTCGTGTGCAGTTGGGAAATGCGGACATTGTAAAATTGATGAAACGTACATCTGCTTAGAAGGGACCTGTATTTAAGTATGATAAAGCACAAAAATTGTTGGATTAGAAAAAATTTTTAGAAATTTGAATTTAAGAAAGAAGGCAATAAAATGAGTATTGATTTAAATAGAAAAGTTGTTACAAAAAATGCATATAGAGTGACAAAAGACAGATCAAAAACTGCACTTCGTGTAAGAGTTCCAGGTGGAGCAGTTACAGCGGAAATAATGGGCTTAGTTGCAGACATAGCAAATACTTACGGAGATGGAAATGTGCATATTACAACTCGTCAAGGATTTGAAGTTTTGGGAATCAATTGGAAAGGACATTGAAAAAGTCAACAAAATGGTTCAGCCAATTATGGAAAAATTGGATATTAATTACAAGGATAAAGATAAGGGATATGCGGCTGCAGGGACAAGAAATGTGGCAGCTTGTATTGGAAACAAAGTTTGTCCAAAAGAGCCTACAATACAACTGAACTTGCAAAAAAAATAGAAAAAGTAATTTTCCCAAATGATTTTCACTTCAAAGTAGCTCTAACTGGTTGTCCAAACGACTGTCAAAAAGTGAGAATGCACGATTTTGGAATAATCGGAATGGCAAAACCTGAACTAGACGAATCAAAATGTGTTTCGTGTGGAATGTGTGAAAGAAAATGTAAAAAATTGTCAACAGGAGCAATTTCATATAAAAATTATAAACCTGTGAGAGATCATCAAAGATGTATTGGCTGTGGTGAATGTGTTTTAAACTGTCCAACAGGTGCATGGACAAGATCACCTAAAAAATATTATAAACTTGCAATAATGGGAAGAAGTGGAAAACAAAATCCAAGACTTGCTGAAGATTGGCTATTTTGGGCAGATGAAGAATCAATTATAAAAATTATGAAAAATACTTATGAATACGTTGACAAATATATTGATAGAAGCCTTCCAAAAGAGCATATCGGTTATATTGTTGACAGAACTGGATTTGAAGAATTTAAAAAATGGGCTTTAAAAGGTGTAAATTTACCTGAAGAAACTGTTATGGTAAATAATATTTATTGGGGAAATGGTATAAAATATCAAGGAATATTGTAAAATATTTTAAATATGAAAGAAGTGATTTGAATGTCTTGGATGGATAAATATAAAAAAATTAAAAAAATGATTTTAACAAAAAAAGATTATCATGGTGAAGATCCTAGTGAAGTTAATGAGTATGACGAATATGATGAGTATGAAGAACATCAAGATAAGGATAATGATGATTGTGATAAAGATTAACTTATAAAAATAATAAATTTGAACTGTACTTGGTTTTTTTGAATAATAGAAAGTACAGTTTTTTTATTTAAATTTAAATATTGAAAAAAATTCTATATATTATAGAAACTTTATAATAATTTTATGTTAAAATATTAGAGTGAAAAATAGAAATTATTTATGATGAACTGAAAAAACTTTTTAGAATAAAGGGTGATTACAATGGAAAGTTTTTCGGAAAAAGAAGAAAAATAATATAGAAATACAAAAATATTGAAATTTTTAAACAATGGAAAAAAAGTAGAAAAAAGTAAACTATTTTTTTATTAGAAATTGAAGATGAAATTAATTTGAAAATAGAAATTGAAAATATGGTATATTTTTTTCAAAAAAAGTGATAATATATTTGATTCTGTTGTAGAATTACGAAAAAAATTAGAATTAAAATAAACATTTATTTACTTTGTAATGCTTCAGTTATTAATGTTTATCCTTCTGGAATGCAAAAAAAGAATTTGGAGGGACAAAAGGCGTATAAATTACAAATGGGGAAAACAAGCAACTTTAAATGATGTAGTAGATATTTTTGATTATGATAATGAATTAAAAAAATTGGTAGTGTTAAAGAGCAAGAGGAATTTTTATGAAAGTTGGATAGAAAGTTTTTAATGAGAAATTGTTGCTTTGCGTTAGGACATATTACCAAATATGAACAAAAAAATAACAATACATTGTCAATACAACGAAACCATAGAGAAAGTTTAAAATGAAATTTACCAAAAATAATAAAGAAATATACTTAATCCAAATAAAATATTTCAAACTAAGGAAGGGATGTAAAATGAGAATAATAAAAAGAGATAGAAATGAAGATGAAATTGCAGAAATTTTTTTGGTATTTATTGGGATGAAGAAAGAAATCAAACACTTTTTTTGGGGATGACAGATAAATATAGTGGAGTATATGTTTATTCAGAAAGTGAAGTTGAGATTATCGATCCCAAATATAAACTTTTAGAACAATTTATCTTTCTGGGCATCTTCCAGGGATATTTCATTGGGCATTAATAGAAAAAAAGATTTATTAGATGAGGTTATTGACGGTAATTTAGAATTAAGAAAAAAAGTTTTTTTGGACATATTACGTTCAGAGAATGTAATAGATTGGTAATTTTTTTATCCCTAAATGCAATATTAAATGCAAAAATTTTTTTAATTTTCTCAAATTTAATTTCATGTAAAAAAATCTTTCAAAGGGTGTTGCATATCTGAGAGCAGATAGAAATGTTGGAAATGTAACAGCTCCAATAGACTTTGATAATCATGTTATAAGCGGAGAAATAAATAGCCGTGGAAAAGGAGTAGGAGGTCATAGTAGTTTAACTCCAACTGTCAGAATTGACATGGATTTAGGAGTGGCATCAAATGGAGTTCGTAAAAACAATATCTCAATATTTGATATAGAAAAATAATCAATGGGTACAAAAAAACATACAGAAGAGAGGAACCTGCTTTTAAACACAATGTTTCCAGAATGGTGGACAGGGAATAGAATAAAAGTTGAAAATAATGCGGCATATATCAACAGAACTAGTGTCATTACTCCTAATGGTGCCCAAATGTGGGAAGGAGTAACACCATCGGGAGTTAAAGTTAAGGGATATGAACCTACAAATAGTAATCCGAATGCAACGGTGTATTCTAAAGAAAAATCAGTAATAAATAAATAATTGTAAATAAAGAACATTAATTTTATTAAATTCTTATAATCCGCTAAATATGGGAAAAAGAAAGGAAAAAAATTATGAAATTTAAGTTTAGCTATTACAAAGTAAATGATAAAAAAAGGAGTAAAACCTGTATGTTCGTCTGTTAATTCAAAAAAATGAAGGAAATATAAGTTGTTATTTAATGGATATAGAAGAAGATTTAGAAAAAGTTGATTATGTTGAGTACTACAAAGAATTATTAAGTAGAACTTATATAGGAGGAAGAAGTGTAGAATCTTGGGAAGGAAATGTGATTAGTGATAAAGTTTTTTTATATGTTTTCAATATTATCCAGAAAAATAGAGACTCACAGGCGGAAATTTCAAGAAAAATCAATGTCAGTACTATTAAAAAAATGGACTAAATTTTTTTAGAAAGAGAACCAGACTTAAATTATGAAGAGATAGTTGAATTGCCTGATAATGAAAAATTCTACTGTGTATTCAGAAGCATATTTTTGGTACATATGAAACTTTTTCTGGAAAAAAATTTGAGGAGGGGCAACAATATGAGGAAGATTTACTATATACTGCTTTTTGCAATTATGAACCTAAAGAAAAATATAAAATAGTTAAATTTTTATTAGAAAAGGGAGCTTCAGTCAAAAAAAGAAGAAAGGGGATGGAATAAACCTGTTTTTCCCATTGTTTAGTAATATATCCTGGATAATAGAAAAACAGATTTAGAAATTACATTGGATTTGTGCAAAAATATTACTAGAAAGAGGAGAAAGTTTATCATCAATAGATATAAATACAGGAGAATCTCCATTGAATCGCCTTTTTTTGTGCATATGGGACATTGTATCCTGATGAAAAAAATGACATCATTATACAATATAGTATTCTCAGAACCCAATTTAAAAAAATTTTTATTTAAAGATAAAAATGGGAATACTCCACTTGATATAGCCAGAAAAAAACGGAAGAGATATGGGGGTAAAATATATAGAAGAGTATATTGAAAAAAATATCATTTAACAAAAAAATAAAGAAACAAGTATTACTCAAAAATTTTTTTCGTATTCTTCTGGGTATCAAGAAAAGCATGGAGGAGTAACTATAGAAATAGTAACTCAACAAGGGACTTTGAGAGTTTTTAGAAAAAAATAGGAGTAAAAAAATAATGATGGTTTAGAAATAAACAAGTGGTATCCAAATATGGAGAAAAACATTTACAGGATGGGAAAAAAATTTAGGGCGTGTTCAATTTAAAGAGGAAAAAAAGTTAAATAACTATAAATTTAGGTAAAAGGTAGTGGTTTAGAGATATTTAATCAACGGATTAAACAGATAAATGTTAAACAAGGAGATATTTCATCATGGAAAAAAATAAATGATTTCAATGAAAGCTAAAAAAATTTGCTAGAAAAAAATATTTAGATAAAAAAATATCAATAAATAAATTGAAAAAAATTATTTTTATTGATGATATAAAATTTATAAAAAGAAGAACTAGAAAAAGCCTATTTATTTAAAAGATAAAAACAAAATTAGATATTTTATTTTGGTTAATATTTACATTTGATTTGTATTCTGAGGAATTCATAAATATCTTATGTAAGATTTCAAAAAGAAGAATGGCATTGGAGACATGAGGATATTGCTATTTACTTTATGGAAATGAAGTTACCATCTCACGCTAGAATGTCTTTATGAATTAGCAATTTCAGATTTTGAAAAAAATATCGTGATGACGAATACTGTCAATTAGTTGAAAAAAATGTTGTTATGCATTGGGGAGCAATAGGGACGGAAGAAGCAAAAAGAAAAAACTTAAATTGTTGGCTAAAAAGTAGTAAAGATATTATACGAGAACATGTTGAAGATACATTTGAAATGTATAAATTATCTTAATTTAGGAAAAGGAAAAGGATTAGAAATATTCAATAAAAAAATCTAAAAAGAATATGAAGTGATAAAGGAGAACAAATAATGAAAAATATCAGCAAAATATGAAAAAGAATTAAAAAAATTCTTTTGAATTAAGCAAAAAAATTTTTATATTGTAAATTTTCAACTGAGAAATGAGGAATTAATCTCAAATTTTTCTGGTGTTACAGATGAAGAAAAAAAATAGATATGATTAAAGAAGGAATAAAAACAAGCATGCTATAAAAAAATTCAGATGAGATAGCGTATTTAATGTATTCCATTGGGATTTTTGATTTATTTCCAAAATATTCATTAAATTTTGTTAATAGTTTCAGCGAATTATCAAGAGAGGAATTTCATGAAGAACATGAAGACATTGCTAGTTATTTTCAAAGTTTACATTTACCTCAAAACAATAGACATGGTATACGAACTAGCAACTTCGAATTTTGAAAAATATCGTTGGGATGATAATTTTGCATTAGTAAGAAAATGCTGTTTTGCTTTGGGAGACATAAACACTCCTAAGGCGAAAGAAAAACTGGAATTATTATTACAAAGTGATGAAGAAATGATAAGAAAACATGCGATGGAGCAGTTGAAGAGATGTGATTTTACAAATAAGGATGTTGAATGAAAGGATTAATTATGAAAAAAGAAGAGGAAAGAAATATTTATGCAGTATTTGATGATAAAACAATAAGAGTTTATCAGGCATATAATAATGAAATAGCAGACGAGGCTTTGAAGTTAGGAAGGTTTGGAAGTAAATTCAGTCTAAACAGAATGACTTGGATAAAACCGTCATTTCTTTGGATGATGTACAGAAGTGGCTGGGCTACTAAGCAAGGACAGGAAAAAAATACTGGCAATTGACCTGAAAAGGGAAGGATTTGATGAAATAGTGAAAAATGCTGTACTTTCATCTTTTAGGGAAGTTTCTGATTTATCTAAGGAGGAATGGAAAGAAAAACTGGAAAATTCAGAAGTAAGATGTCAGTGGGATCCAGACAGGGATATTTATGGCAATCCGATAGGAAGAAGAGCGATACAGTTAGGTATAAAGGGAGAAACGGTAAAAAATATATAAATGACTGGATTGTAAATATAACGGATATAACAGATAAAGTTATTGAGATGAGAAACAGTATTCAAAATGGAACTTTTTTTCAGAATCTATGCTTCCTCAAGAGAAAAAAGTATATTTTGAATGATTAGATTTTTAAAAATATTATTTAAATATAAATTTGTAAAAATTACAAAAAACTATTGATTTTTTTCTAAAAATATAGTATAATTAAATAGATTGAGAAAAAAATAATTTGATATACTAATTGTTATTATTTAAATAATAATATTTTGATAGAAAAGGAGAAATAGATATGAAAAATTGTGGTAATTGGATGTACACATGCTGGGACGGCGGCAATTTTGAATTTGAGAAAGATGAATCCTGAAGCGGAGGTAACTGTATTTGAAAGAAATGATAATATTTCGTTCCTTTCTTGTGGGATTGCATTGTATGTTGGAAGAGTGGTGAAGGATCCTAAAGGGTTGTTTTATTCTTCGCCTGAAAAAAATTAAAGGAATTGAATGTTGACACGAAGATGAAACATGAAGTTAAAAATGTTGATATTGAAGATAAAAAAATTCATGTTGTAAATCTTGAAAATGGGAATGAATTTGATGAAACTTTTGATAAATTGATTATTACATCAGGCTCTTGGCCGATTATTCCGCCAATTGAAGGAATTGATCTGAATAATATTTTGCTTTGTAAGAATTATAATCATTCAAATGAAATTATTGAAAGGGCAAAAAATTCTCAAAAAATTGTTGTTGTTGGTGCTGGGTATATTGGAGTGGAACTTGTGGAAGCATTTAGGGATAATGGGAAAGAAGTTGTGCTGGTAGATGCTGAAGAAAGAATTTTGAGTAAATATTTTGATAAGGAATTTACAGATGTTGCTGAAGAATCGATTGAACAAAGGGGAATTGTGCTTGCAACCGGGGAAAAAGTTTTAAAATTTGAAGGAAGTAATGGAAATGTGGCAAAAGTAATTACTGATAAAAATGAATATGAAGCTGATATGGTAATTATGTGTATTGGATTCTTGCCAAGTACTTCATTATTTAAAGGACAGCTGGAAATGTTGCCAAATGGAGCGATTAAAGTTGATGAGTATATGCGAACAAGTAATAAGGATGTTATGGCGGCAGGAGATTGCTGTTCGGTATTTTATAATCCTTTACAAAAGGAAGTATATATTCCGCTTGCGACAAATGCTGTGAGAATGGGAACATTGGCAGGTATAAATTTATTTGAAAATAAAATTAGACATATTGGGACACAAGGGACTTCTGGAATAAAAAAATTTATGAAAAATAATATGGCAGCAACTGGATTAACAGAAGAAAGTGCAAAAGAAGAAGGAATAGAAGTGGAAAGCGTAATTGCTGTCGATAATTACCGTCCTGAATTTATGCCAACTTATGAAAAAGTGACATTAAAAAGTAATTTATGACAAAAACAGCAGAGTAATTTTAGGGGCACAATTAACTTCTAAGATTGATCTGACACAATCAATTAATACATTGTCAGTATGTATTCAAAAATAAAAATGACAATAGAAGAATTGGCATTTGTTGACTTTTTTTCTTCCAGCCTCATTATAACAAACCTTGGAATTTTTTTAAATTTGGCAGGATTGAATGCTTTTAAAAATAAAAATTTAAGATATTAAAAAATTAAAACTGCATATAGGTGAGAGAAAAAAATGATATATGACATATTAGATTTTTTTAGAAGAGTTATTTTTGGAAAGTAAGAGCTTACTACAGGAAAAAGAAAAAGTATAGTTATAAGTATTTTTTTATTTTTTTATAATTTCAATTTATGCAGGAAGTTTAATTTATTTTCTAAAAAGATGAGAGAATTAGGCTTGTAAAAAGAAAAATCGAAAAATATAATTTCTGGTTTGTTCACGATTTTGATTTCAAAAAGAAAAACTTTACGCAATGAATTATGGATTTTCACTTAATGAGACAGTTAGGCTATATAATTTTAATTTTTAAAAGGCATCTAGTTGGATGGAAATGGAAGATAGGAAGTAAAGATGTATTTTATGTTTTTTTATATTGCCGTATAATAGAAAAATACTTTTTATGTTCCAGAAAGACAGATATTGTATTTGAAAAAAAGTTGATTATTCAAAAGAATTTGAAAAAGAAGCTATAGATTATAAAAAAATATTGGAGAATTTCTTGAAGTAAAATTAGTGGAAGATGAAAAAGACAGAAAAAAATACGGAAATTTTTAAAAATTTTTTTAGAAGAAAAATAATTAAGATTAAGAAAAAAAGGAGCAACCTCACAGATTAACTATGAGAGAACTCCTTTTTTTAGTTTTTTTATAAAAAAATGAAAAAAATTTTAATTGCCTAACTACATTTGAAAATCTCCAGTTTCGCCATTATTGGCTTTATCTATCAAAAAGTTTGACATTTCTTTAAATTCTGATACTGCTTTTTGCATCTTTTTCCTGTTACAGAACTTACGCTTTGTGAATTTATAAGGCTTCTTGAGATTTCAAGAGCTATATCTCTGAATGAATTCTGGCTCATTGAAAAATAATTCACCATTTTGGTTTTTTTCTATCATATTGAGCGCCAATTATTTTCCCATCTCTAACTGTTAATTTTACAAATGAATTCCAATTTCCGTCATATCTTTTTTTCAACAGAATAAATACCGTTTTTAATGCTGAAAAATCCTAAGGCATTTAATAAAAACATTAAGATAACTAAAAATTTTTTTCATATTTACCACCACTTTTCTAAATAAAAAAATTTTTTTCTAAAATCTCCCTCTAATATATTATACACTATTTCTTAAAAAAATCAATCATTTTTTAATAAAATGCTTGTGTATCTGTCACATAACCATCTTTGTTATAAAAAGTCCAGTTTCCATAAGCCTTGTAATTTCTCAAAGCTCCTTGTGCTTTGACTTTTCCGTTGTCATAATATTGAGTGAAGTTACCGTTTCCATTTACTAATTTCATTTCACGTTCCTTTGAACCGTTTCTTGAATAGCCTAAAATGTCGGTAATAGTACCATTTTTGATAATTTTTCGATTAATTTTTTTGTACCATTTTCATAGTTCCAAGTCCATTGCCCATTTCTGTAATTACGAGAATAATTTCCATTTGAACGTACAATACCGTTGGAATAGTATGATTTTGTTTCTCCGTTTAATTGTCCATTTGCATAAGTATTTTCATTTGTGACAATTCCATTTGAAACTTTTACTTCTTTTCCGTTCTTTATATTGTTTGCATATTCAAGCGATGAAGTTAAACGTCCAAATTCATCAAAATCGTAACTTGCACCATTTAACATTCCATTTTTGTAATTTCTTATAGCTTTAGAATTACCATTTCCGTAAAAGTCAATATCTTCACCTTCTCTTACACCATTTGCATAATTTACAACTTTTTGCAAATTACCATTTTGATAGTATAAAAAAACATAGGCCCATTTAATGTGCCGTTTTGATAATTTCTAACAGCCTGAGCATTTCCAGTCTTGTCAAATTCAACGTATACTCCAGTAAACGGCTGTCCAGTTTCTTTTACTGTAGCAAAATTTCCAGCAATTGCAACATTGTCAACTGTGCTATAGTATGAAGTTAATGCACGTGAAGACTGGGCTGAATATTCACTGCTTCTTTTTAGCATAAACTTTTGGAATTGCTGCCGCTGATGACAAGATATTTATAGATAAACATGAAAAATAATACTATTATTGATTTTTTTAACATAATAAATTTTTCCTCCTTTTTTTAAGCATTATTTTTATTATACCAATAATTAATTATATTTATCTTAGAAAAAAATATGATTATAAAAAAATTTTTAAAAAAATAAATAAAGTGTGCTATAATTTTAATGCTTGTTAGAATACACTGCAACTTTTAGTAAATAAAATAAAAAAAGGAGAGGAGAGATTTAATGGATTTATATAATTTGAGAAATAATATGAGAAGCAGATATTTTTCAATGCTGGAATATTTGAATAATGGATTTGAAATTTTTAAAAATGTTTGTGAAAAAAAGCATCCTTTATTAGTTTTTTTCACATTTTGTATTTTCAACTGTCATGGTACTTTTTATTACATTTCCATTTACAGAACAGGCAGTAAAAATGTATGAATTTGCAAAAAAAGTGAATAATACAAAGATGCAGAAAAAATATAAATATAAATGAATATGCTTCCCTTTTATCCAGCCTATTTTTCCATGCTTTTTGCTATATGCTTTAATTTCACTGATTCTTCAGTTTGTGGCAGTAATTATACGAAAAAAAGGCAGGCCTGGAAATTGAGATGGAAGAAGATGCTGAAAAAGAGAAAAATAAAAAAAGATAAATTTTAAATTGGGGAAAAATTACACTTAAATTTATAATCATGATGGCTGTATACTTAATTATCGGATTGGCTCTAATAATGCTTATTGTCGCATTTTCATTAGTTTTAGACAGTTCTTCCGCATTATTTATAGTGTCTGTCATATATTTCACTTTATTTTTTTTAATGTGCTATATTTACAGCAAATATACTATTTAAGGGATGTCAATTTAGTAGAAGCATTCAGATATAACTTATATTTAAGCAAAGGAAAAAAAGATTAAGAATATTGCTTCCAATAATAATGATTGCACTAATTACTTTTTTTTATCAATTATGCTTTAAATTATTTTTACTGGAATAACAATTGGAAAAATTACAAAAATTTACAAATGTTAGGAATAGTTACATCAGTAACTGGCGGTATTGTTAAGACTTTTTCAGTTTTATATACAATAATAGCAGAAAATCTTGTATATTTTAATGTGGAATATATGGATTTGAAGAAATTAAAAATAAAAAAAGGAGAGAACTATGAATTTTGAAAAATCTACAAAAAGATCTATTTGAAAGAAAAACTTAATTTAGGAGAATATTTTGCAAAAAAACATTTGAACTTTTAAAAAGTGTTTCTGAAAGAAAAATAAGTTATGGTTTATTTTGCTTTGCAATTGAAATGCTTGGCTGCTTTTTTTCAAATATATTGATGCAGCATATTGGAATAAGTTTAAAAAAATTGCAGAAAGTACTGGATATAACCGTGGTATTATTGGAGCACTTTTTTTCAAATCTTTTAGTACTTTTTGGCATTGTTATAGTATCACTTGGATTAGGACTTTTAAGAGTAATAATTTATATGAAGTCAGGTTATAAAAATTGAAGGAAAGGAAAAAGGAATATCGGTTTGAAAAATGCTTTTTATTAAATATTTGAAGTATATTGGGATGTATTTGTTATTTGTAATTGCAATTGCAGTCATAATAATGATCTTATTTCTGCTTGTGGCTATTCTTGCCGTTGCCACTAGAGGATTCATTCAAATTTTGTCGGATATATTTTAATTGCAATACCATTAATAGCTTATGTTGCAATTATACTTGCATTTATATTGAATGTTCTTTACTTTTTCAAATATTTTTATATTAGAAATATGAGAATATGGGATCTGTTTAAATATAATTTGAAATTGTCTAAAAAAATAGACTTAGAATAATTGTTCCAGTAATTATAATTGCACTGGCAAGCTTTAATATTTGTAGTTCCTTTTTGTTTTTTTCAGTATTTGATTTTATGCCAATTTATGTAGGATTTGCAGCTTCTGTTATATGTGGATTTTTTTCAGGAATTTTTGGGAGTTGCTGGAATAATAATGAATATTGTAGTATTTTTTTAAACGTTGAATACGATTATTTAAAAAAAGCAAGCTGAAATAAAGAATGAAAAATAATGATGATTCGGAATTAAAAATCAGAATAAATATTATAAATAATTGAAGTGGAATTTTTAGCGATTCCACTTTTTTTAATAAAAAAATAAATTTTTTTCATTTTGAGTACATTGTGTTTTCAAAATATTTGTGATAAAAATAATAAAGTATTATTTAAAAAAAGATGTATTATTTAAAAAAATTGTGCTATACTATTTATAGTGTAACAATAATATAGTGATTACATTTTGGAATTAAATTTTAGATTTTTTTAAGAAATAGTTAAAACAAAAAAACAAGAATTTTTCAAAAAAATAGAAAAAGAATTAGTTAGGAGGATGTATGGGGATTTTTGATTTTTTTAAATCTTCCGAAAAGAAGGAGAAAGAAAAGAAAAAGGAAACAGCTGGCAATGGAAATAATAATGCCGTTAAAAAAATGCGCAAATTAGAAGGCAGATTTATGATATTGCAAATAATGAGTCTGAGATGATGGAAAGCGGAAATTATTCAGATGACTTTACAGATATTTCCTATTATGATGATTTTGGAAAAGAATTTAAGATGCCAAAAAAAGACTGGCTTGATAAAAAATTGTATCCGTCTATAAGAAAAAATTGGAATAATATGGACGGGTTATACCCAATAATTCAAGATGCTTTTTCCAAGGGAGTTTATACAGAAGTAAAAGAAGCTGTATTGAGATTTTACGCGGCAGATGAAAATTTTGAAAGAAAAATGATTTTACTTGGAACTTATCATACGAAAACTGGAGCTTATCAAAATGCACTTGAGCTATATGAAAAAAATTTGAATATTGACAATATTACAGAAGGTCTTTGTATAGCGTATGCAGAAGTTTTGGAACTTTGTGGTAAGGCACCAGAGGCTGAAAGAAAATATTATGATGCGCTTGAAATTAATCCAAATTCAGCAACAGCATTTAAAAAGTACTTTGATATTGTTAAACGGAGAAATGTTAAGGAATATGAAAGTAAACTTGAAAAAGTTATCTGAAATAAATGGAAATTGGCGTGCAAAAATGATGAGAGCTATAGTTTTCTTCAAAAAAAATGACAAGGAAAGTGGAAATTATTTTTTAATAAACGCTATGAAGGAATCTGGATATAATGCTGAAATAATGTACATTGCATCAAGTATTTATATTCTTAATGAATTGTATGATGAATTTAGACAATATGTTTTAGCGTATTACAATCCTGAAAAAAACACAATGTTTATACAGCTTTAAATGTTCTTAAATATTATAAAAGTAAGAAATCTTTATAAAGAAGGACTTGAATTGTGTAAATTTACATCTAAATTCCCTTGGATTGAACATTATAAGAAATTTATGTATTATGAAGATTATTTTTGGAAAATGAAAGTAAGCTCTGAAAGTGGGCATAGTGATGAAAAATGTTATAAATAGATTTTTTTCAACAAATAAGCCAATTTGGTATTATGAATTTAACCATCCAGAATTTATGTTGAATCAGAAAAGGCGTGTAAAACCAAATGTTCTTATATTGACATTTACTTCGATAGGAGAAAAAAATCAGAATTGGCTGAAAAATTTAGCAGTTTCATTGCCATTATATTTAAATGAAAAATTTGCATTACAAGACAAATTTAAATTATCAATTGGCTATAGCTTATAATAGAGAAAGTTTATTTGTGTCTAAAAAAACGTTATAGTATAGATTATATGAAATTGATAAGGCAACAAAAATAACAATTTGAATTTTTGTTCTTGCAGGAAATATTTTAAAAATGCCAAATGTAGAAAAAAATATGAAATTGAGATTTATCTTTATGATACGTTTAATGAGCAAAAGTCAATTTTAGTTAATAAAATTTATGATGAAAAATAATGTATATGGTGTTCAAAAATGATTTGTTAAAGGCTGTAAGTACTTTCTTTGAAAGGGATTTTTTTCTATAAAAATATGAGAGAAATTTAGATAATGTAGTTTTATTTTCTCCAAAGTTAAAATTTTTAATCCAAAGTAAAAACCACAAAGAACATCAGTCTTGGAGATATAAAAAAACTTCTTTCAGACCAGATTGATGTAGTACTTGAAGATAGAAATAATGATCTAAAAAAATAAATCTTTTGGCACTTTTTATATGAAATAAAACAGACAAATAGCCAGCTTTTTAAAAATTTCAAAAAAACCTCTTATTTACAGTATGAATATTCACGGAATATTTGAGACACAAACATTAAAAAAATACTTGCACCAATTATATTTAAAAATATTTGATGATGATGTTAATTTTCAGGCAAATATAGAGGCTCTAAATATTACAGATTCAAATTATTTAAGCTGGATAAATAAATTTTCGGGGAATAAATTATGCTTTTTTTATAAAAAAATAGTGGCAATAGCAATATCTGTTTTTTTACATATTTTTCAAATTGTAGTTTTATAATTCAATTTTTTTCATGAATATACAAATGATAGACTTTTTTTCATATAACAACATGGCTTGGAATTGCTGAAGTGCTTTTTCTGGATTATATTATTTCTTTCGGTATTTCAACTTGAAGATAAAAAGTATCCAAAAAGGGTGATAAAACTAGAGAAAAAAGAAAAAGGAAATAAGAAAAGATACAAGGGATTTAATAATTTGCTTCTTTATATTTATAGCAAGTTTAATTTGTATAAATATTTCTCGTGTGATTTTTAACAAGTTCACCTTATATAAATGATATAGCTTCAACTGTAAGTTCATATACTGTGTTTATTGGAGGTACAAGAGTTTTATTTATATTTTCAGCAATAATGTTTATTTTTATTGCAGTAAGCAGAAAAAAATATTTTTAATTGGCATTTCAGCAATAAATACTATAATTTCTGTAATGATATGGCTAGATTTTTGATGCAAATATTACTGCAATTATGAGAATTGGTATTGCAATATTAGCTGTCGTTTATTATTTAAAAACTATTAATTCTGAAACTAAAACGAAAGCTAACAAAAAATGCTTTTAAAAAAATTAAAAATTAGTAACTAAATAGCAAATATATAAAAATAAAAAAATATAGGAGGGTAATTAAATAAATGAAAAAAATAAAAAAATATAGCAAATATATTATTTTTTTAATATCAATACTATCTGTCGGAAATATATTAAATGCAAATAATCAAGATGTTTCAAAAGATGTTAAAAAGCCAATAGAAATACGTATTGATAATAATGGACAAGTAAGGAGAGATCAATCTGGGTTTTAATAAAAAAATAATAATACAAATACTCAAAGAGGAGGAACTGAAACAATATCAAATTCAGCAGGAACAATTAAGGTAGATACTTCATATAACTCACAAGGTCAAGATTATAGACAAAAATTCATAATCTTACACTATACAGCGGGAAATAGAGATTCGTCGTTAAAAACTTTGACAAAAAATGAAGTAAGTGCGCATTATATGGTTTCAGACAATAAATCAGAACCTGTTTACTCATTGGTGGATGAAAATAAGAGAGCTTGGCATGCTGGAGTTAGTGATTGGAAAGGAAGAAATAATTTAAATGATACTTCAATTGGAATTGAAATTGTAAATGGTGGAGATGTCAGTGGGACATTCGTTCCATATAAAGATTTTCAAATAAAGGAAGTTGCTGTTTTAGTTAAATACTTAGCTGATAAATATGAAATCCCTGCGACGAATATTTTAGGACATTCAGATATTGCACCACAAAGAAAATCTGATCCAGGTCCATTATTTCCTTGGAAAGAACTATACACAATACAATATTGGAATGTGGTACGACAATGATACTAAAAATAACTATGAAAGAGAATATGAAACTAAATTAAGCATGATACCTGTTTCTGAAATTCAAAGGGAGTTAAACAAATTTGGATATGGCATAAGTATAACTGGAGCTTGGGATAAACAAACTAAAAAAATGTAATAAAAGTATTCCAACACCATTTTAGACCATCAAATTATAGTGGTGAAATGGATGTTGAAACATTTGCTATTTTAAAAAGCATTAAATGAAAAAAATATAATAAGTAGTATTTTTATACATTATTCATAGACAGTAGAGCTTTTTCAGCAAACAAATAATTTAAGAAAAATGAGAAGAAAGGAAAAAATTATAAAATGAAAAAAATTTTTCAAATAGAGCTTTTAAATATGCACTATTCACCGATTAGAAAAATTAGTTCCATATATTGACGAAGCTAAAAAAAGGTGTTAAAGTATATCAATTACATATTGGACAACCTGATGTGGAAACACCAGATACATTTTTTTGAGGGATTAAATAATTATAAGGAAAAAAATTGTAAAATATACAAATTCAGCTGGAATAATAGAACTTAGAGAGTCATTTTCTAAATCTTATAAAAAAAGTTGAAATTGATCTTTTACCAGAAGAAATTTTGATTACTCAAGGTGGAAGTGAAGCAATTCAAATTACACTTCAAACTCTTTTGTAATCCTGGGGATGAAGTTTTAGTACCAGAGCCATATTATACAAATTATGACAGTTTTTTTGAGAATTGCAGATGCAAAATTGGTTCCAATTGAAACTTCAATTGAAAAATCATTATCATTTACCAGCAAGAGAAGAAATTGAAAAAAATTAATTACTCCAAAAAAACTAAGGCAATTATGTTTTCTAATCCAAGTAATCCGACAGGGATTGTTTTTAGACCAGAGGAAACAGAATTAATAAAAAGAAATTGCGATAAAATATGACTTATACATAGTTACAGATGAAGTTTATAGACAATTTATTTATGATGAAGAAATTGCAAAAAGTTATCAATCATTTATGTCAATTCCAGAAATTGAAGATAGAGTAATTCTTGTGGATAGTATTTCTAAGCACTACAGTGCAACTGGAGCAAGAATTGGTGTTATCGCTTCTAAAAAAATAAAGATTTTTATGGCACAAGCATTGAAAATTTTGCCAGGCTAGATTATCAGTTTCAACAATTGAACAATATGCCAGTACAAACTTGATAAATACGCTGGATACATATATTGATAATACAAAGTTGGAGTATAAAGTTAGACGGGATATGATCTACAACAATATTACTAAAATACCTGGTGTTGTAACATACAAGCCAAGTAGTTCATTGTATTTAATTGCTGAATTGCCTGTAGATGATATTGAAAAAAATTTGCAATTTGGCTATTAACAGAATTTAGATATGAAAAATCAAACATTATCATTTGCACCTGGGCCTGGATTTTTATACAACGCCTGGAAAAGGTATGAAGGAAGCCAGATTTTCATTTTGTACTCATAATTTAATTGAAATTGAAAAATGGAATGAAAAGTGCTGAAAAAAAGCGTTGGAAGAGTATAATAAAATAAATAAATAGATTTCTTTAGACTTGTTTAGTAATTCAAAAATTAGTTTTTTTGTAATTATTTGAACAAGTCTAATTTTTTTATAAATTAAAAGTTTAAAAAAATGCAGAAATAAAGAGGAGAAAAATAATTTTTATGGAAAAATAAAGAAAATTTTATTGAAAAAGATATAAAAAATGCAAAAGAAATTTTTAGAGAGGATGAATCCTAATCAAAAAGTCAATTATCATACGATTTTAACAAAAATTGATTTCAGATTGGAAAAAGTAAAAAAATATTCGTCCCAAAAATAATGATTCACAGCTGTTGTGCACCTTTGCAGCACGTATACTTTTGGAGTTTCTTACACAATATGCTGATGTAACTGTGCTGTTTGCTAATAACAATATTCATCCTAAAGCTGAATATGAGAAAAAGAGCCTTAGTGCAGGAGGAATTTATAAATAAATTTAATGAAAGAACTGGAAATAATGTGGGGTTTATTGAAGATGAATATAAGCCAACTGATTTTTATCGGGCTGTGAAAGGTTTGGAAAACGAAAAAGAAGGTGGAGAAAGATGTACTGTCTGCTTTCAAATGAGATTAGATATTGTTGCAAAAAAGGCCCAGGAGTTAGGATTTGATTATTTTGGAAGCGCATTAACATTAAGTCCTCATAAAAATAGCCAATTAATAAACACTCTTGGATTAGAAATTCAAGAAATTTTTGATGTAAATTATTTGCCATCAGATTTTAAGAAAAATAATGGTTACAAGCGTTCAGTCGATATGTGTGCAGAATATGATGTTTATCGTCAATGTTATTGTGGATGTATTTTTGCAGCATTGGATCAGGGTATTGACTTGAATGAGTATAAGTAGGATTTTAATAAAAATAAATTAAATTATATTTTTGTTGCACTTGAAAAAGTTTTTGAGAAATTTGTATCATAATCGACTTGTAAAATATATTTTTTTATGATATAATGAAATACAGTTAATTTAATTAAAATCATTTATAAATAAATTAAGGAGATGAATAAAAAAATGAATTTCGTTTATATTTCACCACAATTTCCAAAAACAAACTGGGAATTTTGTGACAGATTGAAAAAAATGGAGTAAATATATTAGGGATAGCAGATGTAGAATATGATCAGCTGGATCAAAAATTAAAGGACAGCTTGACTGAATATTATAAGGTTTCTAGTCTTGAAAATTATGATGAAGTATTGAAGGCAGTGGCTTTTTACTCATAAATATGGAAAAAAATAGACTGGCTTGAATCTAATAATGAATACTGGCTTGCACAAGATGCACAGCTTCGTTCTGATTTTAATATTACAACAGGAATAAAAGCTGACAAGATTGCTAATATTAAAGAAAAATCGAAAATGAAAAAAGCGTATAAGAAGGCAGAAGTGCCGTCTGCCGATTTTTCATTAGTGACAACACCTGCAAAAGCGAAAAAATTTATTGAAAAAGTTGGGTATCCAGTTGTAACCAAGCCTGACAATGGAGTTGGAGCGAGCGATACTCATAAAAATTAAAAAATGAAGAAGAGTTAAAGGCATTTTTTGAAAATCGTAATAAAGATGTAAAATATATTATGGAAGAGTATGTTGATGGAGATCTTGTATCTTACGATGCCATTATTGACTCTAATGGTAATCCTCTTTTTGAAACTGGTATATTTGAACCTGCAATTATGGATGTTGTAAATGACGGGCTTGATGTTTTTTATTATGTGGAAAAGGAAATGCCTGAAAAATTGCTGGATGCAGGAAGAAAATCTATAAAAGGATTTGGAGTGAAAAGCAGATTTGTTCACTTGGAATTTTTTAAACTTAATGAAGATAAGGATGGATTAGGTAAAAAAGGTGATTATATTGGGCTGGAAGCAAATATGCGTCCTGCAGGCGGGTATACTCCTGATATGTACAACTATGCCAATAATACAGATGTTTATCAAATTTGGGCTGATATGGTAGCTTTTGATGAAATTAGAAATGCAAACTTGAATGAAGACTTAGAAAAAAATTACTGTGTTTATGCCAGCCGTCGTGATAATAACAATTATGTTCATTCACATGATGAAATTAAGCAAAAATATGGAAATGCGATTGTAATGGATGAAAGAATGCCTGATATTTTTTCAGAAGCTATGGGAAATTATATGTATACAGCAAAATTTGCTACAAAAGAGGAAATGGAAGAGTTTATAAACTTTATACATGAAAAGGCATAAAAAAAATTATAGGGAGAAAAAATGCAAGTAGAATACAGAAAAGAATATAGTCATAATCTTGGAAGAGAAATGGAATTTAAAAGATATGGGCATGCTGGGAAGCCAGTTTTAGTATTTCCTTCACAAGATGGAGATTGCAATCAATATGAAGAATTTGGGATGGTAGATGTCTTATCAGACTATATTGAGCAAGGAAGATTGCAATTATTCTGTGTGGGAAGTGTTGACAGGGAAAGCTGGTCAGACATTAACGGTGACCCAAGATACAGAATAGAAATGCAGGAAAGATGGTTTAATTATATTGCAAATGAATTTGTACCTAGAATTCAGGATATTTCTTGGAGAAGTGACATTATTGTGACAGGGTGCAGTATGGGTGGAGCACATGCGGGAATTTTATTTTTCCGTAGACCTGACTTATTTGACACATTAATTTCACTAAGCGGAATGTTTGATGCGTCAATGTTCTTTGGAGATTATAAGGATGATTTAGTTTATAACAACTCTGTTGTTGATTTCTTGAGAAATATGCCTTGGGATCATTATTATTTAGATTTGTATAGACAAAAAAATATCATTATATGTATTGGGCAAGGTGCATGGGAAGGTGAACTGCTTCCAAGTAATAGGGAATTAGCACACATTCTTTATGAAAAACAAGTTCCAGCATGGACAGATTTCTGGGGTTATGATGTAGCCCACGACTGGGACTGGTGGAGATTGCAAATAAGATATTTTATGGAACATTTGGATATTTAAGTTTGAATCATAAATATTAAAAATTTTTTTAAATAACTAAATAAAAAAAGCACTGAGATTTATTAATTAAAAAAATAAGTTTCGTGCTTTTTAAATTTATATTGATTATTCTACTAAAATTGAGAGTAATATAAAATATAAAAAAAGAAATTTATATCCAGTTCGCTGGTTAATAAATGGAAATAGTATAAGTTAATTTATTTTAATAAAAAAAATAAAAAGAAAGGAAAGGTGTTTATTTATATGTTAAAAAAATTATTTTCCAGTCTTAGGGAATATAAAAAAAGTGCATTGATTTCGCCTATATTCATTGGAATAGAAGTTATTTTTGAAATGCTTATTCCGACGCTTATGGCAATGATTATAGACAATGGGCTTAACGGAAATAACGGAAAAGGTGACATGAATTTTATTATCGTTATGGGCCTTATAACGCTGGGAGTGGCGATGTTGTCGCTGTTATCGGGAATACAAGCCAGTAAATATGCTTCTTATGCTTCGGCTGGATTTGCTAAAAATTTGAGAAAGGATTTGTTTTCCAAAATACAGTCATTTTCGTTTACAAATATTGATAAATTTTCTACAGCTGGACTTATTACAAGATTTACAACAGATGTTAATAATATCCAAAATTCATTTCAGCTATTAATAAGAGGATTTGTAAGGGCTCCGCTTATGATGTGTGTTGCAATATTTATGTCCTTTATGATAAATCCAGGACTGTCAATGATATTTGTTGTTGCAGTTTTATTTTTAGGAACTTTTCTAGCTTTTATCATTTTTAAAGTTCATCCAATATTTACTGCAGCAATTAGAAAATATGACGACATTAATGCCAGTTTGCAGGAAAACATTAACGGAATCCGTGTTGTAAAAGCATATATCCGTGAAAAATATGAAACAGGAAAATTTAAAAAGGCAACGGAAAATTTGAAGAATATGCTATTAAAGGGAGAAAACATTATAATTTTTGTATCTCCAGTAATGCAGCTGACTGTATTTTCATGTATTTTGCTGCTTTCCTGGTTTGGTGCAAAGATGATTGTCGTGCATGAATTGACAACTGGAGAATTGACAAGTTTATTTGCCTATACAACAAATATTCTTATGAGTCTTCTTATGCTTGCAATGATGCTTGTAAACATTGTATTTTCAAGAGCATCAGGAGATAGAATTGCAATGGTTTTAAATGAAGAGCCCTAGCATTAAAAAAACCCTGAAAAATGGAATAACTGAAGTAAAAGATGGTTCGATTTTATTTAAAAAAATGTTGACTTTAGTTACAGCAATAATCCTGAAGTGCTAAATTTGACAAAAAAATAAATCTGGAAATAAAAATCTGGAGAAACTATTGGGATTATCGGTGGAACTGGAAGTGCAAAATCGGCTCTTGTTCAGTTAATTCCAAGACTGTATGATGTTTTAGATGGAGAACTTTTAGTTGGAGGAGTTAATGTTAAAGATTACGATATAAAGACGCTTCGTGACAATGTGGCGATGGTTCTTCAAAAAAATGTGCTGTTTTCAGGAAGTATAAAGGACAATTTACGTTGGGGAAATGAGAATGCGACTGATGAGGAAATGGAACATGCCTGTAAATTGGCACAGGCTGATGAATTTATCCAAAAATTTCCTAAAAAGTACGATACTCGTATTGAACGTGGCGGAGCAAATGTGTCTGGAGGGCAAAGACAAAGGCTATGTATTGCAAGAGCTTTGCTAAAATCTCCAAAAATATTAATTTTAGATGATTCAACCAGTGCAGTTGATACAAAAAAACAGATAAACTAATAAGAGAAGCCTTTTAAAAATGAATTGCCACATATTACAAAAAAATTATTATTGGTCAAAGAATCTCATCAATAAAGGATTCTGATAAAAATATTAGTTTTGGAGGATGGAGTTATTACAGCTGCAGGAACACACGATGAACTAATTAAAATGAGCAACGTATATCGTGAAGTTTACGAATCTCAGACAGAAGGGAGTGATGAATAATGGCTAAAGATAACAAAAAAATCCCAAAAAAATCGGAATCTAAAAAAATCAGATAAAAGGGTTAATAAGACTACTGGGGTATATGTTTAAGCATTACAAGATCTGTACATTATTTGTCATTGCATTCATTTGCCTTAGTTCATTTGGAATGGTTGTCGGAACGATGTATTCAAAGGAATTAATAGATGGAGTTATTATTCCAAACATTGGAAAAAAATAATCCAGAGTTTTTTTAAAAAAAGCCTAATTTCAATAATTTTTTTAAGATGATAACTGTTTATGCCGGAGCAGTTGCATGTACATATATTTATGAAGTTTTTTTATGATTTACATTGCACAAGGAACATTAAAAAAATTAAGAGATGATGTATTTATACATATGGAATCTCTTCCTATAAAAATATTTTGACACGAATGCACACGGAGATATAATGAGCGTCTATTCAAGTGATATTGATGCATTGAGAAATATGATGGTAGAAAGCTTATCACAAGTGATTTCTTCAATCATTACAATTATAAGCGTGCTTATTTCAATGTTTATCCTAAATGTTCCATTGACATTCTTTGTAGTAGTAATGATTATAATTATGATTGTCACAACAAAGACTATTTCTGCAAAAAGTTCAAAGAACTATACTGCACAGCAAAGAAATATCGGTATTGTAAATGGATATGTAGAAGAAATGATAGAAGGTCTGAAAGTTGTAAAAGTATTTTCGTATGAGAAAAAGGCTGATGAACGTTTTAACAAGCTGAATACGGCATTATTTAATAGGGCAAACAATGCAATGAAATTTGCAAACATTCTAGGCCCTGCTGTCGGAAACCTTGGAAATATAAACTTTGTACTTACAGCGGTTCTTGGTTCAATAATAGTGTTTAATAATATTGCGGGATTTACAATCGGTGGACTTGTATCATTCTTACAGTTCATAAAAGTAATAAATCAGCCTGTTTCACAAATTGCACAGCAATTAACATCAGTAATATTGGCATCGGCTGGAGCCCAAAGGGTATTTAATCTGTTAGATCAGACACCTGAACAAGATAACGGCTATGTAACTCTTGTAAATGCAAATATTGATGAAAATGGAAAAATTACAGAAACAAAAAAGCACACAGGTGCATGGGCCTGGAAATATCCACATTCTGACGGAACTATTTCCTATGAAAAACTAATGGGAGATGTTGTTTTTGAAGATGTAACATTTGGATACAATGATGAAAAAACAATCCTTCACAATATCAATCTTTATGCAAAGCCAGGAGAAAAAATTGCCTTCGTTGGTGCAACAGGAGCTGGAAAAACAACAATTACAAACTTAATTAACAGATTTTACGATATTAATTCAGGAAAAATCCGATATGATGGTATTAACATTGAAAAAAATAAAAAAATATGATTTAAGAGAATCGCTTGGAATTGTATTGCAGGATACACACTTATTTTCTGGAACAGTTGCCGACAACATTAGATATGGAAAACTTGATGCAACAGATGAAGAAGTACATGCAGCCGCAAAACTTGCCAATGCCGATCATTTTATAAAACACTTGCCACAAGGCTACAACACTTACTTAAGCGGTGATGGTTCCAGCCTTTCACAAGGACAACGGCAATTATTGTCAATAGCAAGAGCCGCAATCGCTGATCCACCAGTCTTAATTCTGGATGAAGCAACTTCAAGCATCGATACAAGAACAGAAAAAATCGTGCAGGAAGGAATGGACAAGTTAATGGTGGGAAGAACAGTCTTTGTAATCGCCCACAGACTTTCAACTATCAAAAATTCTGATGTGATAATGGTGCTCGATCAAGGGAAAATTATCGAACGTGGAAATCACGATGAACTGATAGCACAAAGAGGGACTTATTATCAGCTTTATACAGGTGGATTTGAAAATCAGTAAACTAAAATATTTGTGTAAAAAATAAAGAGTGGATTAAGTTCCACTCTTTTTTTAGTTTTTTAAAAATAATTTTTAATAATGTCCTCTACAAGAAAATTATCCATAAAAACCCCTATTTTCATCAATGGCATAGACAAGTCCTGTTAATTTCATCAATTCTTCGACTAAATCCTTTTTATTTCAAAAGCTTCAGGTTTGCCTATTCCATTCAATGCTCCATTTTCTTTCAACTTTTTTTTAAAAGTTTTTATCTTGAGATTGCTAATATAAATAATCTGTGCCCAGCTATCATCAGTCCATAATTTATTCATCATCGACCTCTATTAAAATCATGAACTTGTCCTTTATCCTTTTTTTTGGAAGATAATGTATTTTTATCTAAAAATTTTTCTTTATATTTTTCAAACATTTTTTTGAACTTCATTATCATTATAAATATCTTCACAAGCATTAACAATAATTTCAAGTTCTTTTAAAAAAATCTTCTTTTGAAATTCTTTTCTACATTCATTTCATCCCTACTATCTCTATATCGTTCAAAAATTTAATTCCTTACCTTTTAAACTTTTATTTTCAATATCAAAATTTTTTTCTTTGTATAAAAAGCCAACATTTCCAAAACTTTCATATTCTAAATCTTTTGAATAATATTTTATTTTAATATCATTTTCTATTTTCTATTCTATATATTTCAGAATATTTTTCTTTTTCTTCAATTTGAAAATAATCAATTTCATTTATTCTAAAAATTCTCTTTTTGTTAAGCATAAATTCTTTTTAATCTATCTTTTTCCAAGAAGACAAGAAAAAAATTTCTTTTTATATTAATATCCCAATAATTTATATATTTTTATATAACAATTAATAAACTCAAATTATATTTATTTTCTTTCTCGTTATATTTTAACAAGAAATTTCTTAATTTATCTCTTTTTAAATAAATTTTTCTAAATCAACATTTATTCTAAAAATTTTTAAATTTTTCCATATATTTTATATAATTATGCAATTCTTGTTCAACAAAAATTTATTAAATTAGCATAATGTAGTTTTTGTTGAATTATCTTCGTATATATTTGAAACTACATATGGAAAATTTCCTATTTCATTTACTAAATTATTAAAAAAATCATATTTATTCATTCCTAATTCTTCATAAAAAATTATCTTTTATTTTTTTGATTCTCATTTTTATCTTTTCCCTTTTTTTACTTTCTTAAATATTTCAATAGTTTTTATATAATTTATTATAGTATTTTTTTAAATAAAACATCAATAAAAAAATAAAAACAAAAAAATTGACAATTATTGTAAAATATAATAAAAATATTTAAAAAGAGTTTTTTTAAAAGTTCAGAACTATAGTGATTTTATAACTATCGTGAAAGAATAATTATTTTATAGTGGTTGTTTCAGAAATGGAACAGCCTTTATTTTAAGAAAGGATATTTTTACAATCGAAAAACTTATGAAGAATACAATTATGATAGTAATAAAAAAATTTCTATCATCATATTTGTTTTTTTATTTTTGCTTTTGTACAATATTTTCATAATAAAAAGAATATATAAATGATAGAAAAAGCCGTAAATGAAAAAATAAAAAAAGTAGATTATGTAATAATACTGGGGAGCAAGAGTAAAAGGAGAAAAAGCCTGCTAAATCACTTATGGAAAGGATAAAGGCGGCAACGAAGTATTTAAAGAAAAAAATCCAGAAGTTAAGGTTATTGCAACTGGAGGGAAAGGGAAAAAAATGAAGGTATTGCAGAAGGGGTAGCCATAAAAAGAGAACTCTTGAAAAATGGAATTAGTGAAGATAGGATTATTTTTGGAGGATAAATCTAAGAATACGGTTGAGAATTTTAGATTTAGTCTTGAAAAAGATAAGAAATAGTGAAAATGGCAAGAATAAAAAAATTCTGAAAAATAATGGAAATCGAAAAAAATAAAAAGTATTGATTGTAACGAATGATTATCACATTTTCCGTTCTAAAAAAATATTGCTAGAAAAAGTTGGATTTGATAATAAAGATTATGAAATTTATGGTCTTCCAGCAAAAACACCATTGATTTCAATTCCACAATCGTATTTTTTAGAGAGTTTTTTTTATATCGAATGTGAAAAAATATAGTTTTTATCTTTTAATTTTCAAAAATGATTTTGAAAATAAATATAAAAAAATAACTGTTTTTTGATAAAAATATTTTTATAAAGACTATGAAAAAAATACAAAAATTATTATATAATATAAATAATGTTGAGTAACTAGATTGGATAGAAAGTAGTTACTCATTTTAAAAAAATATAACAAAGAAGATAATAAACGAGTAAACGGAGGAAATTAATATAAATGTTGGATCAAAAAAATAAAAGAAACTTTTCGATAATTGCACATATTGATCACGGAAAATCAACTATTGCAGACAGGCTATTGGAAAAAACAGGGACTGTGACTCAGAGGGAAATGGTAGATCAGCTTCTGGACAGTATGGATTTGGAAAGGGAAAAAGGGATAACTATTAAGGCACAGGCGGTTACGTTGAAATATAAGGCTAAAAATGGAGAAACTTATGAATTAAACTTAATTGATACTCCAGGGCACGTTGACTTTATTTACGAAGTATCGAGATCGCTTGCAGCTTGTGATGGGGCCTTGCTTGTAGTTGATGCTGCTCAAGGGATAGAGGCGCAAACATTGGCAAATGTGTATTTGGCACTGGAAAATGATTTGGAAATATTGCCTGTAATTAATAAGATTGATTTGCCATCTGCAGATCCTGATAAAGTTAAATTGGAAATTGAAGATGTTATAGGATTGCCGGCTGATGAGGCGGTTCTTGTTTCTGGGAAAACTGGATTTGGGATTGAAGACTTGCTGGAAGCAATTATTAAATATATTCCAGCACCTAAAGGAGAAATTGACAGTCCTTTAAAGGCATTGATTTTTGACTCGCATTATGATGACTTTAGGGGAGTTATTACATACATCAGAATAATTGAAGGTAAAATTGCAAAAGGAGACAGAATTAAGATTATGTCTACCGAAAAGGAATTTGATGTACTGGAAGTTGGAATTTTTTCACCTAAAATGAAGGAAGTAGATGAATTAACAGTTGGTTCAGTTGGATATATTATTACTGGAATTAAGTCAATTAAGGATACACAAGTTGGAGATACCATTACACATGTGCAAAATCCGACAAATACTGCACTTGAAGGATACCGTCCTGCATTAAGTATGGTTTTTGCTGGAATTTATCCAGTTTCAACAGATGACTATGAAGATTTAAGAGAAGCATTGGAAAAATTGCAGTTGAATGATGCTTCATTATCTTATGCTCCAGAAACTTCACTTGCGTTAGGATTTGGATTTAGATGTGGATTTTTAGGACTTTTGCATATGGAAATAGTTGTGGAAAGATTGCGTCGTGAATTTAACATTGACTTGATTTCAACAGCACCATCTGTTAAATATCACGTAACACCTGAACAGGGACAAATGATAGTAATTGATAACCCTGCAGAATTTCCAGAAGGGAAAAAATATATTGAAGAGCCTTATGTAAAGGGTACAATTATTGTTCCAAAAGACTATGTTGGAAATGTGATGGAACTTTGTCAGGAAAAAAGAGGAACATTTATTAATATGAATTATCTTGATGAAACGAGAACTATGATCAGTTATGACTTGCCACTTGCAGAAATTGTAATTGATTTTTTTATGATAAATTAAAATCACGTACAAAAAGGTTATGCTTCATTTGAATATGAAATGATTGGATACAAAGAATCAGACTTTGGTAAAAAGTAGATATTTTGGTAAGTGGAAATCCAGTAGATGCCTTTTCATTTATTGCACATAAGGATAATGCCTATTACAGAGGTCGTGCAATAGTTGAAAAAAATTAAAAGATGTAATTCCAAGACAGCAATTTGAAATACCATTACAGGCTGCATTGGGTACAAAAAAATAATCGCAAGGGAAACAATTAAGGCACTTAGAAAGAATGTGCTTGCAAAAATGTTATGGTGGAGATATTACACGTAAGAAAAAAATTATTGGAAAAAAACAAAAAGAAGGTAAGAAACGTATGAAGGCGATTGGAAATGTAGAAATTCCACAAGAGGCGTTTTTATCAGTATTAAAATTAAATGATTAATTTTTTTATATTTTTATGTAAAAAATATAAGGAAAAAGAGAAAAATAGTGAATAAAGAAATAAAAATTAAATAAAGAAATATTATATTTTTTTGATGTGGAAACAAACGGATTTCAGGGAAGTTCTGTTTTGTCAATGTCTGCAATAAAAGTGAATTATAATTCTGAAAATACTGGAGAAGAAAGAAATAAATGGAAAAAAAGTATCTGAATTTAACAGGTTTTTATTTTCAGAAATGAAGGCGAAGAGTTAAATGAAGGTGCAATTAATGTAAATGGATTGACAGATGATGTAATTTTTAAATGAAAGGAAAAAAATATTATTCAAAAATACAGGAATTGAATATCCTTTGACTTTTTAAGGAAGATATGGATAATTTCTTTTTATTTTGTCAAGATACAAAGCCATTTTGTCGCTCATAACATAAAATTTGACAGAAGTTTTGTAGATTTTCCATTGCAAAAATCAATTTGACACAATGCTAACAAATATAGACATCGTCAAAAGTAAACAGGTTCTTCCTATGGAAACTACAAATGGCCAAAAACTTATGGAATGTGCCAATTATTATAACGTCCCATTTGAAGAAAGTCAATTACATGGAAGTTATTATGATGTTTTAATAATGTTTAGAATATTTTTTTAAAAATGATGAAACATAAGACTGCGAAGAAAAAAATTTTAAAATTTTTTTAAAAAAAGATTAAAAAAACATTTCTTACTAATTATAAACTAATATATATATATATATTAAGAATTATATAGTATAATACAAGAAAAAGCTAGAGAAGAAAAATTAAATTTTTTTAGTATAATAGTATCGTTATATAGAAAGGAGGCGCAAATATGGCAAAAAAATCAGCAACTTTCATAGATGAATGTTATACTTATGGAATTGATCCTGATAGTCCAACAGCTGAAGCTGAATTGGAAGAAGCAATAGAATCAGATGTAAAAGGTTGGTAATAAAAAAATCTTTTCTAGCTTTTTGTTTTTTTATCTTGATAATATCAATATTAATATAGGAACTAAGATAAAGAATGAGTATTTTAGCAAAAAAATCTGAGCCAAATAATTTAATAAATACAGAAGAAAAAAATAATAATTTTTTTAGAAATAACTGAATACAAGGAAAAATTTGGAATTTGAAGTTTTGAAACTTTTTCAGAAAAAAAAATTTCTGATTTTATTGGAAAAAAATGATTATCAAAAAGTTATTGAATTTACTGAAAAAAACAGTTGTATTTATTAAATCAGGCATTTACAGATGAATCAGAAAAAAATAAAAATTCAAAAATACTGATTTTTCACTTTGAGTTACCGCTAAAACGAAAAAAATAGTGATATAATCGGAAACATAAATGAATTAATTATAAACGAAAAGGCTAAATTTCGTAATTTTTTTATTTATTTAAAGCAGGAATTGCTAAACTGTAAAAAAATTATATTTTATAGTAAGTTTTATAAAGATACTCAGGGCATCCAGCTATTAATAAGCACTTTGGATGAACTTGAAAAACAAGGCATTCAAGGGAGAAATTATAACATCTGTTTATCTAAATATCACAGACTCAAAGGCATTGCGAAAAACTTTTTGTCGTATAAAAATATAAAAGTAAAAGATTTATAATAATTCAAGCGAGAGTTTTCACACAAAAAGCATATTTGTTTGAAAAAGGAAAAATATCATAGTGTTATAATCGGCTCATCTAATATTAGTCAAAGTGCTTTGTATTCGGCAGAAGAATGGAATGTCAAACTGACAGACAGCAGTTTTTTTAATATTTATGAAAAAAATCATTAAATCAATTTGAGAAATTATGGCACAGCAATGAAGCAATAGAATTAACAGAAGATTTTATTGATGAATATGAAAAAAATATAAAAAAATCTATAAATGTACAAAAATACTTTTTGATTATAGAAAAACCAAAATTGAACAAGAAAATGAATTTGTACCAAATAGCATGCAGAAAAAGAGTTTTGGGAAAAGTTGAAAAGAAACTAGAATAAATGGAAATAAAAAAAGGGCCTTGTAATTTCAGCAACTGGTACAGGAAAAAAACCTATCTTGCCGCAATGGATATAAAAACAGTTTTTGAAATTAATTCTAATACTGAAAAATAAATTATTTGAAAATAAATGATAAAAATCAAAAAAACTTCAAACATAAAAATTTTTTTATTCATTGCTCATCGTGAAGAGTTGCTAGAAAAATGCAATAAATGTTTTTTTCAAAAATCCTTAAAATTGACAAAAATGAATTTGGAAGAATTTATGGCGGCTTTAAAAGGAAATTGATAAAAAGTATAATTTTTGCTTCGATTCAGTCTTTAAGAAATTGTTACAATGAATTTAAGCCTAGTTTTTTTGATTACGTTATAGTTGATGAATTTCATCATTCAATGTCAGACAGTTATTTAAAAACATTATCATATTTTAATCCAAAAATTTCTATTAGGATTGACAGCAACTCCAAAACGTATGGATGGAAAAAGACATTCTATCACTTTGTGATTATAACGTAGTAGATGAAATTGGAATAAAAGAGGCTTTTGGAAGAGGACTTGATTGTTCCTTTTCATTATTTTTGGAGTAAATGATTATACAATTAATTATGATAATATTCCTTACAAAAATGGGAAAATACAATGAAAAAAATATTATTAGAAAAATTTATTATTGAACACACGTACCGATTATATTGTTGAAAAAAATCAATAAATTTGGCTTTTGATGGTGATGAACTAAGTGCTGTTGCATTTTGCCAGAATATAGAGCATGCTTTTTTTATGAAAGGAAGAATTTTCAAAAAAAGGTTATAAATCAGCTGTGATCACAGCAAATACAAGTTCAAACGAAAGATCAGAAATTTTAGAAAAATTTAAAAACAAAAAAATTGAAATTTTATGCGTAGTAGATATTTTTAAAACGAAGGAATTGATATTCCAACAATTAATTTACTGCTATTCTTACGTCCCACAATGTCGTCAACAATTTTTTTATACAGCAAATTGGGAGAGGATTGAGAAAGGCTAAAAAAATAAAGACTTTGTAACAATTATTGATTTTATTGGAAATCACAAAAAAAGATTATTTATTAATAAATTATTTTTTTCAAGTGAAGTTGATAACAAAGATACTTTATTCACAAAAAAAGAAAAAAATTATAAATGAAATTAAAAATCAATTTTCAAATATTCTAAAAATCTTGTTATGTGGAGCTAGATAGAATTTGTCAAAAATCGTATTATTGAAAAAAATAGAAAAAGATTAATTTTAGTTCAAAAAAATATTTTAAAGGAAATGTATTTAGATTATAAAGCTGAAATTGGAAAATCTGAAAATGAGTTTTTGCAAATAGCAGATTTTGATACCAATATTGAGCTATTTCAGGAATTATGCCTAAAAATGCATTCATTTTATAATGCTCAATTACAATTTGAAAGATTCTAAAATTTTTAAAAAATGAAAATGAGAAAAAAATCCATTAAATACAACTGAAATTGAATTTTTAGAATATCTAGAAAAAGAAAAATAACACTTGTTGAGCCATTTACCTTTTTAATTATTGATTATTTAGCAACTGGAAAAGAATATATTAATAATAGTGATTTATTAAACAAATATAAAGGGATTTTTTTGATATTAAAAGAAATTTTTGAAAAACATTACTTATTAAATCGGATATTTGAAGAATTAATAGAAGATGAGATTTTAGAAAAAAATCTTTATGGCTATAAATTTTCAAAAAAATATAAAAAATTTATTTTCAAATAAAAAAATTAAATGAAAAAAACAATATGAAATCTCAACAAAAAAAGAAAATAAATTAAATTTCATAAATCGATTGAAACAATTAATTCATCTAGGTTTGAATGAATTTAAAAAGAAATGATTTAGATGAATTTAACGAAAAATATTCTCATTTCGTATAAAGAATATAAGCGGGTTGAATTGCAAATACTGCTTGATTCTAAGGTGCCAAAAAGGCAGCTGGAGAGCTGGTTATGCGAATACTGAGAAAGATATTTGCTTGTTTGCGACAATTGATAAAACGCACATTTTTTTCAAGAGAATTTAAAGTATGACAATTCATTATTTGCAGATGATATTATTCAGTGGATAAGTCAACCAAAAACTTCTCATAATTCAAGCGTTGGACAAATGTTTATTCATCATAAAGAAAAAAAGGCTTCAAAGTTCATATTTTTATACGAAAATATGCTTTTATGAATGGAAATAAGACAAACCCTTTTATCTATCTAGGAAATGCAAAAGTATTACAGCAGTCAAGGCGATAAACCAATGAAAATATTATGGAAATTGGATAAAAAAATTCCTCAAAAATTAATTTATGAATTATATAAATTTTTAAGTAATGGAATAAGTCTTAAAAAAATTATGAAAAAAATCTATCTAAAGAAGGAATAATAATGCTAGCTAGTAGTTAGTAGTAATTTATGAAATGTGTTTGGCATAAAAGGAATAGATTCTTATATTATATTTTATTATTTATATTTATCACACATTACATATTACTCCATCTTAATTAATGTATGTTATGTAAAAAAATTTTATAAATGAAGAACTACTTTAATTTAATTTTTTTGAAAGAATTTTTTTCAAAAGTTATTTCTTTTGTTATAATAATCTAATTTTTTTCTAACCATAATTCTAATTCTTTTCTTTCTTTTTTTAAAAATTTCCAAATCCTTTTTTTTATTTCCCAATATAATTCCTTCAAAAATGTTCGGGCAAATTACATAGTTCATAATAACCACAAAAAAATCATATTTTGAATTATTCTCTGATGAAAGGGACCAATTAAATGGCATTTTGGGATTTTTTTCTACTTCAATAAAAAAATTTCTGAAATCCATTTTATTTTTTTCTTCTTCTATTAAATAATGTGATTCCTTATTATTTTTTTAAAATAACATATTCCCATTACTAAATAATCTATATTTTTTTATATCTTATTTTCATATAAACTCCTTATTTATCTTTTCAAACTTATATAGCATATTATCGAAAAATATTGCTATAATTTAAAAACCCTCATCATAATATTCTAAATTTTTTTTGCCAATTTTTTTCTTCATTTCATCAGATTGTAATTTTTTTGTATTCTAAAGCTTCTTCTCCTTCCCAATGATACGCAGCATAAATAAGGTTTTTTTGTCAATTTTTGTGGACCTATAATTATCTTACACCATTCTTTATTTATTATTTTCCAATGCCAATCAAAAGGTATCCTTCCATCTACAATTTCTAACTCTGTATCAAGAACTTCAAAATTACTATATAATAAAAAACAATTTTTTTCGATTATCTAAAAATAACAATTCCAAAAACTTCATGAATCGTTCCATTTTCTTTTAATTTTACTTTCATTAAATATTTTCACATCCTATCTCAAGTTAAGTATATCACACAAAATCAAAAAAATCGAGATAAATTTTTTTCTATTATGTAGAGATAAAAAAATATGATATAATTATTTAAGATCAAAAAAATTAAGGAGATTAAAAAAATGCCAGTTTATTATAATGCAGATAAAAAAAGACATGGTATGCGATGTTTTATGCTAAAGATTACAAGGGTGTAAATAAAAAGTACAAAAAGACTGGGTTTAAGAAGAAAAAGGAAGCTCAGGAATATGAATATGAATTTAAGAAAAAAATTGCTAAATCTGTAAATATGTCATTTCAATCGTTGTATGAACTTTATTTTGAAGATTATAGCAAAAGACATAAACCTACAGCTATCAATACTGTGGAAAATTTTTTTAGGTTACATATATTGCCTTTTTTTAGCGATGTTGAGATTAGCAAGATTAATTCCTATATGATTCGGGAATGGCAAAACGAGATGCTGGAAAAGAAAAATGAAAATGGAAAGCCATTTAGTGAAAATTCTAAAGGCTAATATTTATGCAGCTTTAAAAAGTTTGTTTAATTGGGCTGCAAAATATCAAGGATTGAATGAAAACCCTTGTAAAAAAATTTAGGGGCATTTGGAAGTAAAAAAAATCGTTCTGAAATGAAGATCTGGTCTGTTGAGATTTTGAAAAAATTTATAGATTTTTCTTGAATCAAAAAAATAAAGAAAAAAATGGTAAATATTCTGATGCAATTATTATATTTAAAGTCTTGTTTTTGGACTGGATTACGAATTGGAGAAGTTTTTAGCTCTTACATTTGATGACATTAATTTGGAAGAAAAAAATTTATAGATGTGAAATAAAACTATTTCTCGAATAAATAAAAAAAGAATATGTAACCACTCCAAAAAAACTTTGGGATCAATAAGAAAAGTTCTTCTTCCTGAAAATTCTTATTTCAGATTTAAAAATCATACTTTTTCTAAATTTGAATTAGAATTAAATCAAATAAATCAAAGACTTTAAAACTCTCAAAAAGTATTTAATTTAAAAAAATTCTCAATTACGTTATATTTTTAGAAAAATATAGTATCCAGGCAGGTGTTGAAAAAAATAAGACTTCACGATTTTAGACATTCCCACGCTTCATATTTGTTATTTATCCAAGCCGACATTACTGCAATCAGCAAACGCCTAGGGACATGATAATCTGCAAACTACTATAAATACTTATTCTCATTTATATAAAGATGCTAATAAGCAGCTTATGAAAAAGTTAAATAATAATAGTTGAATTATTAACATTTAAGTGTTATACTATAAATATAAAGGTAAATATTGAAGTTTTAGGTAGAAAAAAATATTGAAAAAAACTAAAAAAATAGAACTTTTATAGAACTTTTTGAAATTTTAAAAAAATAGTAAAAGTAAACCCTTATTTTACAGTATATATAGCAGAAAAATTCTATTTAAGGTTCACATAAATCAAAAAGTTCTAAAAAAATCAATGAAATACAAAAATAAAAAAACTGTTTTATCAAAATAAAAGCGATTTAAAGCAATAAAAAAATCATCGACGATAAAAAAAGTATGGCTTAATCAATTTTAAGCTCTTATATGGCTTTTTACGCGGTGATTTTTTTAGATCTTATTTTTTTATTTTTTTATATCTATAGTGTATATTTTTTTCTTTTTAAAAAAATTTGAATCTTTTGCCATAAAGGCTGTCAGAACAAATCTGAGATTTTTTTACATTTTTTTGTGCTGCGAAATTACTACAAAATAATTTAACTTTCCAATTTTTTTCTGATAAAAAAATGTTCTTTACGGGATTTTTGACTGTTTTTGTTACGAAAATCTGGATTTTCCAAAACTTTCTTTTTATAATTTCCAATGATATTTCAGGATGCTTTTGGAAAAATATGTTCTTCAAACTGATTTTTTTGCTCATTACAACTTTTTTTGATGCAGCTTTCGCTTTAAATTCATAAACTTCTATTCGTTTTCCTGTCTTTGTATATCTAATTTTTTTCTTTTATCATAACTTTACCATTTTCTTCTTTTCAAAAACTTTTCTTATTAAATCTTTTCTAAAAGTAAATATCAAAAGCAAACCAAATAATCAAATATATTATTGCAAATATAGTTAAATTAACAACAATTCCATATTTATTCTGAAATTTTATCACGCTTGAACCCCAATAAGAAATCATCGAAGTTACAAATGTCACTCCTAAAATTGCAATGTATTTTAAGTTTCTTAATTTTACATATTTTTTGTTTAGCGAAATATATAAAATTATAAAGTTTACCATTGCAGAAAATGAAGTTGCGAATGTCAAACCGACATGTCTATATTGCTTATACAAAAGTGAATCTAAAACTATGTTTATAAATATTGCAGTAAAAGATGAAATAACAGGTGTCTTTCTATCTTTGTAGACATAATGGCTTCTTGTAAGAAGATGTATTGTTGAGAAAAACAGAAGTCCCAAAGCATAAAACTGTAATGTTTCTGAAGTAACTTTTACAGCTGCCGCATTAAATTTTCCTCTTTCGTAAACTAATCTTACTATTTCTTTTGCATATCCAAATAAAATTACACTTGATGGAACGATTAGAAAAGATAGCATATATAATCCTTGATGAACAACTCTTCTCACTGTTCTGTTATCATTTTTTACAACAGCTTTTGACAATGTTGGGAAAATTACAACTGCTAGTGAAATTGCAAAAACTCCTATTGGAAGCAAGTATAATCTACTTGCATAATTTAATGCACTTGCTGTTCCAGCTGGAAGTGAAGTTGCAAACCTGTTGTCAACAATTTCATTTATTTGATAGCCAAAAATTCCGACTAATGTTGGAACCATTAAAATAAACATTTCTTTTACATATTCATCTTTTAAGTTTAAAATAAATTTATATTTTTTCATAATTTGAAAAAATTGTGGAAGCATTATCACTAACTGAAAAACTCCAGAAAGCAAATAAGCTACACCAAGTCCATAAATTCCCATTTTATTTTTTAGCATTAAAGTTCCAACTATGATTGTCAAGTTAAATACAATTCCCATCGACGCTGAAACTGCGAATTTTTTTGTAATTATTTAATAATGACGATACGACTCCAGATAGTGCAATAAATAAAAAATAAAAAGCTACGATTTTCAATAAGTTATTCGCTGCATCAAATCTTTTTGGATCGTTAAAACCTGTTGTCACTTTTAAAATTTGTTTAGAAAAGAATATCATAATTACAGAAAGTGTCGATGTAAATGCAACTATTAAGTTTAAAAGTGAAAATACAAAAGTCATCTGTTCTCTCTTTTCCTCTTCTGCCATTCCACGGTTATAAATTGGAATAAATACCGTTCCAAGCGATCCTTCCCCAAATAATGTCGTAAAAAAGTTTGGAATTTTTGTAGCACTGACATAGGCATCTGTCATTCCAGTCGCTCCAAAAACACTTCCGATAATCATTTCTCTTATAAGTCCTAAAATTCGACTTAACATATTTATTATCATTACTATAAAACTAGATTTAAACATTAAAAATTAATTTCCTTTCTTTTGATTTTTCTATTTCTTATTTTATGGATTTAATAAAAAAATTCTTTTCTTCTACAATTATATCAATTTCTCCATTTTTTTAAACATATCTAAAATACAAAGAAATAAAGTTACTATCCTAGATTTAGAAAAACTTATTTTTTTAACAGATGATTAAATTCTACTTTTTCGATCTCCTTTTATAATTTCAGAAATTTCATTATGAGCTTCTTCTGTTGAATAATTATCATCTTCTAAATTTAGAATCATCCTTTCTTCAAAAATTATCTTTTTCATCATTTTTGAATTAATCAAATTCTTTAGGCTTTTTGAATAAATTATCTAAATTTAGGCTTGAAATGTCATATTCAATTTCACTTCCTATACTTTCTGTTCCTGTTCTTGTATAAGGAACATTATATTCGTTTTCATATTTTGAAAACAATTCAGAAATTTCCTTAAATAATTGATATTCAATTATTTTTTTCTCTAAATTTTCAATCTTTTCAAATTTTTTTATCCCTATTTAATATCGAATAAGCCTTAATTTCAATTAAATCAGTTGCCATTATTAAAAAAATTCAACCTTTATTTTTAAATTTAATTCCTTTTGCGCATGAATATAATTTAAATAGTCATCTATTATTTGTGAAACATTTATCGAATTTATATCCATCTTCTTTTTTTCAATTAAATGAAGAAGCAAATCAAGAGGCCCTTCAAAATTTTCAATTTTTATTTGTATCATATTTTCCATATTCTACCTAATTTCTTCTTCTTTTTGATATTTATCTGAAAATTTTATTTTTTTCCAGTACTTAGCATCTTTTCCAATCTGCTCCTTCAGTTCTTCAACCGAACTAAATTTTTTTCATATCGAATATTTTCCAAAAACTTCAATCAAAAATAATTTTTTTCCATAAATATCTTCACTAAAAATCAAAAAAATATTAGTTTCAACACTAAGAACTCCAACATCAACTGTAGGATTTCTCCCAATATTCATTACTCCGTTATAAACCTTGTCATCACCTTGAATATGAATCTTCACCCCATAAACTCCAAATTCTGGATAAATCTTATTTTCAAATTTTAAATTTGCCGTAGGAAAAGCCAATAACTCTTCCAAGTTGTTTCCCATAAATAACCTCCCCAAGAATAATGAAATTATGTCCAAGAAGTTCCCTGACCTTATCAAAATTACCTTTCTTAATATAATTCCTAATTCTTGTACTGCTTATAACTTCTCCTTCTTCATCCAGCACAGCATCTTGAACATTTAATTTTTATATTTCTCTTTTTAATAATTTTTTTCAAGTATGCCGACATTCCCAGATTTCCCTTTTTCCAAAAGTAAAATTAAATCCACAATAAACTTCATCTGCATTCAATTCATTAACAATTACCTTTTTCCACAAATTCTTCAGGCGAATAATTCCTAACTTTTTTTCAAACTGCTCCAAATAGAGATAGTCAATTTCATTTTTTTATTTAGTAAATAAGCCTTTTCAGAGCAAGTCGTTATTTTTAGTCTGCTGATTTTTTTAGGATATTCACTAAAAAGTATAAACTATTGTTTTTAATCCTTTTTCCTTGCCCTCTTCACAGCCTTTTCTCAAAAATTACTTGATGTCCTTTATGAATCCCATCAAAATTTCCTAAAACAGCAATATTTTTTTATTACATTTTATTTCTTCAATATTTCTATGATAATCAGGAATTTCTGCATTAACACAATATTCAATAATCTCCTTTATTTCTGCTAAATTTTTTTGTAATAAATTTCATCAACTTTCATTCCTTTTTTTATTTTTTTATTATTTAAAAAAATATCTTATAGACATATGCTTAATATTCATAATATTTACTTTATTAGATTTTATCATAATTTCAATTTAATGTATAGTGAAAAAAAGAACAATGCTGAAAATTAATACAAAAAAATAGTTATAGACTTAATCAAATCTATAACTATTCCTTTAATTAATTTTTTTATTTTTAAACTTTTACAGTTCCTTACTGTTCTTTCCATTAGCATCTGCTTTTGGTTTTCCTTCAATTTTTTTTATCTTCTTTTTACCTTTGTTTTCTTCTTCCTTTATAAGAGCAATCTTTTATTTTTCTTCCTTCAAACAATCCACCCTCTTGAATTACAAACACAGCCGATGTTATTGTAGCATAAACCTTTCCTGTATTTCCAATTTCAACTTTATCTGCCACAATTTCTCCTGAAACTTCTCCATCTACAACAACTGTTTCAGCAGTAATATTCCTTTCACTTGCCCAGTTTTTTTCCAACATGAACAAGTTTATTTCCTTTAATATCACCATTTAACACACCTTCCATATTAAATACAGAATTTGTTTCAATAGTCCCTGTTATTGTTGTTTCCATTGAAATTGTACTAATTCCATTTGTATTTTCATCACTATCTGCTGAAAATTGTCCGTTAAATCCTGTGTTTTCTCTTTTTTCCTTCGCTTTTTTGTCACTAGAAAATAATGCCATTTTTCTTTCCTTCTTCCTTCTTTTATTAAGTCAAATATATGTTATAGTATACTACATTTGCTTTTGATTTTTTTCAAATGTTTTTTTAATTTTTTTCTATATAATCAATAATAAAAAGGGAGCAAAACTATAATATTTTACTCCTTAATTTATTAATATAGTCTATTTAACTGGATTCCAAGTATTTATAACTTGTGATAATTCATTTTGATATTCTGGAAGCCCTTCTTGAGAAACAAAATAAATATTTCCATTATAATCAATAATATTTGCTATGTATAATGTTCCATTAGGAAAACTTATTCTTACTTTTTTTACCTTTATAACCATTGATATTCGTATCTTCTATTGTAGTATTTTTCCTTTTTTTATTCCAGAATTTAAATATTTTTCTCGAATTACTAACGCTACTTCATTTGATGTTACTGCCCTTTCTTTTTCAACGAAAAGAACATCCAAAGTTATGATATTAACTCCATCTCGTGTTATTTGAACTGTATTTGGAGAACTATCTGGGTCAAAAAAAGTTAAACTAATTTTTCCATTAAAACTTTTTTTCTTTAGAAGTTACTTCTGAAAAAAACCTACCAATGATATTCCTACAAATATTAACATTATAGATATAAAAACTTTACTCATTATTTCGTCCTTCTATTTTTAATTTTTGATTATTTTTAATATCAAATATTAATTTTCCATTAAACGCTTTTTGGACTATATCCTATATTTAATACGTATCTCACACTTTCTTTTGGAGATTTTTGCAAATCCAAGATTTATTGGTCCTATGAATGGAATATTTGTTCCTATTCCTATTCCGTAACTTTTTATTTGTTCTTTTCCATAGTGGTATGATTTATTAGAAACTCTTGCAAATGACATATTAGCATTGATATACAAATGGCTTCTTAACATTTCCATAACTGGATATTGCAAGTTTAATTTTCCAACAAATATACTGTTTTGCTGACATTTTATCAGGCTTTATTCCTCCAAATTCCAGTGAATAATCTGAATTAGAAAATCCTCCTAATCTTGGTTTATAAGTTTCAGGTACTCCAGTTCCATCAGATGTTACATATGTAATACTTGGTGTAATTGTTAATTTATTTACAGGAATATTAATTTCTCCGTTGAGGTATGTAGTATCAAAAATTTGCTTTTTTTAGAATTTCCTTTTATGTAATCAGCTTTTAGATAGGTTCCTTTTTGTTGGAAATGCTATGTCATCTCTGTTATCATGTATTAACGAAATTTGATAATATGGAAAAACTTATTTTTTTATTTTTAGTTTCATCTAAATTTTCCTTTTTACATTTGATCTTTGATATCCTCCACTTACTGAAATTAAAGTATTTGGTGTTAATGTTAGTCCAAGTCCTAATCCTGTCTTTATTTTACGGTTATCGTAGTCATAGTCTTTTTCCTAAATAATTTTTGATTTTTTTATTTTGTCTCTTTTTATATTCAAATTCTCCTAATCCTAAAAACCCACTATTTGGGATTAATGACATTATAGCAACTCCATTTGCTCCATATTCCTCACCAAGTATTCCATTTATTTGATATCTTAGAGAATTGCTGTTTCCTTGCAGTCCTAATCCCAATGTTACCAAGTTTTCTGTATTTGCATTCAAAGAAGCTGTCAGATATTGTCCTGCTTTTTTTCTTGAACATTTATGATTAATTTATATTTTTTTGCTTTTATTAATTCTACTTTATCTGTTATTTTTTTCAAGTCCAGCATTTTGGTTTCCATCCTCTTCCAATTCATAATAAACTAATGAAAAAAATTACCATTTCTATATATTTCATCTGTTATTTTTTTCCATTGCTTCTCTATCCATTACTCCATTTGCTTTTTTTCAAATATCTATTAAAATAATCATTTTTATATTTATCATTTCCTCTTACTTCCACTGAAGAAATGTTATAGAAGATATTTTCCATATATCACTATCTGTCATTTTTTTCATAGCTTTTTTTCAATTTATTAGGACTTTCAGCACATATTGAAATATAGCAATAGTTACCTTGACCTTGTTTATTTGGAGTTTCAGCTCTAAAACTTTTTCTTTGTTTTTCAATTTCATCAAATCTTTCAGGATCACTCATTTTTCTTATATCATCAATATGAGCATTTGCTAAATTTTTCTCCTATTTTTACTATCTCCTTTGCTTTTGAAAAATTCATATGAATTAATTTTTTTCCATATTAGGAGCTATATATATGTCTGCAAAATAATTACCTTGTCTTGCAGATTCTTGACGTTGTAATAATGTGGATGAATCTAACAAAGCATCCATTATATTTATTTTGTTGATATCTTTTATCTTCAAATCCAGCACCGACATTGACTCCAATTGTATAAGGTCTTTTAGATGATGACATCCAATACTCTAACTGATCAAGTCTATTTTGTTCTTTTTCTGATAATGGCTTGGGTAATTTTTTTCTTTCTCTTTTTCTTTCTATAAAAAATTTTTATATGTGTAGAGAGGTTTTTAAATCTTGTAGTGGTGTATTTCTTACCATTCCTCCATCAATATATATTTTATTCTTATATTGATTTGTAATATCATTTTTGACTTTTCTTGCTATCGGATCAAAAATTCCAGGTAGAGATAGACTGGATCTTATTGCTATAGGTAATGAGCCATTATTTAATATTTCTCCATTCCCTGAATTTAAATCGGTTGCTACTGCAGAAAAAGGAAGTGGTAACTCATAAAAAAATTTTTTTACTCCTAACACTCCAAATAATAATTCATTTAATTTTTTTGATTGCATTATTTCCACCTGTCACTCCTAAAGGAACTCTTGATAATGGTATTGTAGCTGTATTTCTATCTTCTATCAAATTTCTAACAATATTCTTTTTACTTCTATCTATTTTATCTATAAATAGCCCTATCCAATCTAAATTTTTCAGCAATATTTTCTATTTCTTCTGGTGAATATCCAGATGAATACAATCCTCCAACAATACTTCCCATACTTGTTCCAGTTACATATTCAACAGGAACCTTTTTCTTTATATAAAACTTTTTAAAAACACCTATATGAGAAAGACCCTTTGCAGAACCTCCACCAAAAGAAATACCTATTCTATCATTTTTCTTCACCAGGCTTTTTCTGCTTTTCTATATTTTCCTATAATATCAAATTTTCCATAATTATTTGTTTCATTTTTGGGTGATACTATTTCTTCATTAGAATTTTTGATTTATTTTTCTGTTTCTTCTTCTGAAAAAAATTAAATTACTTATTACTATTAATAATAAAATATATTTTAATTTTTTTGGATAATTTCATTTTTTTAAAGTTTCCTTTCTAAAATAATATTTGATATCCGAAAATTCACAGTATTTTTTTCTCCCATTTTCCATTTTCTTTTTTTCATATTCAAATTGATTAAATTGAACTCCTTTTTTATTATTTTTCTCTTAAAATAACTACAACTGTACTTAATATTAGTTTATTGTTTTTTTAGAATTTTTATTTTGAAAGGATGTTCATTTATTTTTTTAGATTTTTGACAATATCTTTTATTTCATTGTTTGAAATTGAGAATCTTGAATCTTCTTTATATAATACAATTCCTTCTACAATTTCGGGATGCGAAAGATTTTTTTCCAATTAATCTACTTAATTTGTTATTATCTGAACTATTACTAAGTTCCAGCTTATCAAGAAAATCAGATTCATCTTTCATAGGTTGTCCTCCATAATGATCCATTCCATCTAATTTTTGATATTTCCCAAATTCCATTAATTTTTTTGAAACTCGATAGAAAGATTACCATTCTTGATATATTCCATAGTTTTTTTCATTAATAAATTTTTAAATTTTCATTTATTATTTTTAATATTCTCTTTATTAAAAACGAAACATTTTCTTTTAAATTTTTATCAATCAAATTCATTATATTTTTATTGAAATATTCGGCATTAATTACACTAATATTGGGCTTAAATCTTGAAATTTTTTTACTTTTGCTGTATCTTCTGTTATTATTTCTATACTTTTCAATATTATGTTTAACAATATCATAATTATTGAAATATTTTTAAAAATTAATTGCAAGATCTATAATATTATCAAAATTAATATCTTTATCAATATCTTTTAAAATCCATCTCTTTACCATTTTCAGCTTCATGATTATTGATTTTCAAAAGGTACTTTTTGAAAAATTAATAAGATCATATGCTTCTTTCTTTATTTCTTCCTTATCCTTATTCAACTCACTTTGAGACAATTTGACATTAGGATTTACAAAAAAATATTCACATTTTCTACTTCTTTTTCCTATTGCTAATGTACTTTAAAAATCAAAAATTAATAATATTTTTCATCAATTACTTCCTTTCGATTATTTCAATTCTTACTCCAATTTTAATAAAAGTAAAGTTACTATAAATTTTGTTTTTTTAAAATTTTTATTAAATTATTGTTAAAAAAATTTAAATAATCTAAAAATTTATAATTATTCTTTAGCATAATCAATACAAGCTGTTGTTGATCCCAGTTCACATAATAATGCGTTACAACTAGTCAATGCCATCATTGCCGATACGATAACCAAAATTTAATTAGGCTGTGTCTGAAAACTCAAAAATCTATGTTATTTTTTTAATGTTTTTTTGATTTTACAAATTATACAAATTACGATAAAAATCAATGTTTATTATTTTTTTGATTTTTGGAAAAATTTGTTAAAAAAATTCATTATTTTGATAGTTTTCAGACACTCCTAATCTTGACATTTATTTTCCTCCTTAATTAATATATTAAAAATTCTTATATTTTATTTGTTTTAAAAAAATTATTTTTTTAGTTTGATTATTAAAAATCTTTGTAATTTATAAAACTAAATTCTTTTTTTATGAACTTAGTTTGTTTTGAAAAAATTTAAAAAAATAATTAATTTTTTTCTTGTTCTATTAATTAGAGACCAAAATTATATCCTACACCAAGAGTAACTCTCTTATAATTTAAACTTCCGTTCCAGAACCATTCATCAATTCTTGATTTGTTTTCTTTATACATCAAATCAACATTGAAGTTATTATATGAAACTCCTGCTCCGTAATATAGTCCACCATTAGCTTTGTTTGTATTGAATGAATAACCTAAATCAGCTTTTAAATAAGGTTTTACTGAACCTGTATCAAAAGTATATTTTGTAGTTAAATATACTGGAATTGAATTGTAGGCATTTCCACCATTTTTAACTTTTTTTATGTGATTGATATGCTACTCCTCCACCAACTTCTACTCCTGGAGACACTTCGTATCTGTATTCTGTTCCAATTTCAAATGTTCCTGCTTTAGCGTCTCCGCCATCCCAAATGTCATCAACATCATATTTGGCACCGAAGTCATATCCTCCTCTCACTTCAATTTTACTTCCTTCTGCAAATACAGACAATCCTAAAATTAAGAATAACCTTATAGCTAGTTTTTTTTAATAGTTTATACCATACCTTTTCTACCTTTTTACAATTTAAATTGTTTCGTATAATTATACTGTTTTTTTTCTTTTTATATTTGGGAAAAAAATTTTATTCTAATTAGTTTTTTATTTTATTATTATTTTTAACAAAAGATAGCAAGAAGTCTCCGGCTTCACAAGCGGGAAATGAATTGCTTTTTGTAAAAATTGAAAAAAAGAATATATCTATGATACAATTTTTGTATAAAATATTGAAGAGAAGTTATAAATAATAAAATTTCTAAAAAAATAATTAAAATAATATCCAAAAATCAAAAGGAGGTGTAATTTTTATGAAATATAATTTAGCATTCAAATACAGAATTTATCCAAATAAGGAACAAGAATTGTTGATAAATAAGACTTTTTGGATGTGTTCGTTTTGTTTTACAATACGATTTTTGTATGCTGCAAATAAATTTTATGAAGAAACTGGGAAAAAAATAAAATAATTACACCTGCCAGTTTGAAAAGTGAAAATCAATTTTTGAAAGAAGTAGATAGTCTGGCACTTTCAAATGCTCAATTGAATGTAAAACGATCGTTTACGAACTTTTTTTCAGAAGAGATCAAAGTTTCCAAGGTTCAAATCTAAAAAGAATAATGTTAAAAAGTTACACGACAAATTGTGTGAATTGTGAATAATTCGATACGAATAGAGGAAAACAAATATTTGGTTTTGCCAAAATTGAAAAAGAGTAAAGTTGAAATATCATGAGAAATACCAAAAATTATAGAATAAAGTCAGTAACATTGACAAACAGTAATGGAAATTATTATGTTTCTGTTTTGACAGAATTTGAAAAAGAAATTCAAAAAGTGCCAACTAATGATAAAGTAATTGGGCTTGATTTTTCAATGTCTGAATTATTTGTCAGTTCTGAAAACCAAAGGGCTGATTATCCAAGATATTTCAGGATGTTAGAAGAAAAAAATTAAAGAAATTACAAAAATCATTATCAAGAAAAGTGAGATTTTCTAAAAATTGGTATAAGCAAAAAAAGCGAAAAATATCAAAAATTACATGAGTATATTAAAAATTGTCGAAGAGATTTTTTACATAAATTATCGAAAAAATTGTCCAAAGAACATAATGCTGTGATTGTCGAGGATTTGAATATGAGAGGGATGAGCCAGGCATTAAATTTTGGGAAAAATGTAGGAGATAATGGATGGGGAATGTTTTTGAGGATGCTTGAGTACAAGTTGATGTTTTTAGGGAAACAATTTTTGAAGATAGATAAATGGTTTCCGTCATCGAAAACTTGTAGTAAATGTGGAAATGTTAAAGAGGAACTGAAATTATCAGAAAGAAGCTATAAATGTGAGTGCTGTGGGATTGAGATTGATAGAGATTATAATGCGGCACTGAATATAAGAGATGTTGGAAAAGAAATGTTGAAATATTAGGAAATAAAAAAACAGGGCAGGGGCTGTCCGAAGAGCTTGGTAAATATATTTGGCTAACAAAAGCAGATACTTCCCAAGAAGCTCCCGCTTCTAAAAGCGGGAGTAGTTCACGAAATAATAATAAAACAAGGGATCTTAAACCCTTGTTAATACTAAAATTTATTAATAAAAACTTTCTTCTTTATTGAGTACAGTCAAACTTCAAAAAAATTTCTTTCATACATTCTGAAATATTTTCAATAATATGACTTGCATTCACAATATACTGTTGCTCTACCAACTTATCAGCTATTTTTACCATGCAAATATGCTCCCTATACAAGCAGATTCCACTAACCCATATTTTTTTGCCCCGCCAATGAACAAATTATACCAGTCAAGCAATCTCCCATTCCTCCATTTGCCATACGGGAATTTCCTGTACTATTCACAAAAAGAGTTTTTCCCATCTGTAATAACTGTATTTTTTTCCCTTTTAAAAAGTAAAGTTATTCCATATTTTTGAGCAAAAAAATCTTTTGCTATTTCAAATTTATTTCTATTAATTTCTTCTGGAGAAAAATCCTGATAATCTTGAAAAATTCAACTAAATGTGGAGTTAATACCTTCTATTTTTTTACTTTTTTTCAAAAAGTCCTTTATTTTCAGACAATAAATTCAAAGCATCTGCATCCAGCACAAGTTTTATCACATTTCCTTTTATTATTTTTTTCTCAATACTAATTAGTTTTTTTCAAATATTTTTCAATGCCTTTCTGACTTTTTTTCCCAATTCCAGGCCCAATAGCAATCACATCACTATTTAGATTTCATTTTCCAGTTTTTTTCAAAAATTTTTCTTCTATGTTTTCAAAATTTATCGGAAAAACTCATAGCTTCAGGAACAAATACGTTAAGTGAAAAAAATTATTTTTTTATCAGTAATTACAGTTGTAAGTCCCAGCTCCACTTCTTACACGATTTTGCCACAATATTCCCTGCACCATAAAATCCACTACTTCCAGCAAAGATTAATACTTTCCCAAAAATCTCCTTATGAGAATTTTTCATCTCTTTTTATATGAAAACCTTTTTATTATTTCAGATGTCAAGTAATATTCACTGACAATATGATCAATATTATTTTTTTATTCAATCCAATATTTTCAATAATCACTTTTCCTAAATATTCTTTTTATATCTGATTTTAAAAAAGCCTTTTTTTATATGTGACAAAAGAAATGGTAACATCAGCTTTAACAGATACTCCCATTATTTCTCCAGTATCGCCATTAATTCCAGATGGAATATCAATCGCATAAACTTTTTTTATTTTTTTAGAATATTCATTTATCTTCAAAATAATATCTTTATAAATGCCTTTTTATTTCTGAATTTAAGCCCTGTTCCAAAAAAATCCCTTCAATAACAACATCACATTCTAAAAAGCAGCTTATCCAATTCTTCCAACTTATAAAAAAATTTCAATTCCTGAATTTTTACAAATTTCATAATTTACAGAACAGTCATTGCTCATATTTTTCATCACTAATACAAAAAAATTTTAACATTCTTATCTTTTTGAAAATAATTGTCGTGCAATCGCATATCCATCGCCTCCATTATTTCCCTTTTCCACAAATAATAAGAAAAATTATCTTCATTCTTTCCAATATGCTTTGTAAATGAAATCGCCGCATTTTCCATAAGCACAATACTCGGTATTCTCAATTCATTAATCGCATAACTGTCAATTTTTTTCTTGTAGTTTCATTTCCACCCTAATAACATTTTTCATCACCCCATTATGTCCTGTTATTTTTTTAAATATCAAAAATCCTGAAACTTTCCATCTTTTCAATATTTTAACACTTTTTAAATCCAATTTTTTTCGTATAATTTCCAAACTCTCATCAAAAATAAAAAAATCAATGTTTTTGAGTTTCATGTGCATCAGAAGAAATGGTAATTGGAATATTTTTAGCTAAAATTCTTTCAAGTATAAAAAGAACTTGGATAAGGTGTCTGAGTCCATCCACGTGACATTCCTCCTGTATTAATTTCAACAATTGCTTCAGATTTAGCAATTTCATCCAATACATATTCGACTTTATTTTTTTATACCATTCAGCACTTTCATCAAAAATATTTAAAATCTTTATTAAATTTTTTTACCAAATCCAAATGCCCAATAATATCAGGCTTTTTGAGTGTGCACCATTTCTACAATATTATCAAAATATGCTTCAATAAATGCCTTTTTCATCTCCATTTGCATAATTTTTTTATTCCGTACTCTAAAAATTTCAGGTGTATTATCAACACAGTAATACTCATCTTTTTCTTTATCCTTTATATAATGAACTGATCCAATTCTAAAATCAAGTCCTAAATTTTCATCAAGTTTTTGGATTAAATCCCTGAATAGAAATCAGCCTCAATACCAACATAAACTTGAATTCTATCTTTATATTTCTCTTTTCAAATTTTTTTAATTCTTTCAAATATTCTAATGTACCTTTTTTTCAGACATACAATATTCCGTATCAAATTTTGTAAAAAGAATGACCCTGAAAGACCAACACTTGTAAATCCTTTTTCTATTGCTGTTAGAATATAATCTTCAGCATTGTTTTTACCATCGCAATAAAAATGTATGAGCATGAAGATTTGATGGGAAAAATTATTTTTTTAGTTTGCATTTTTTTATCAGCTCCTTTAATTATTTTTTTACTTTTCACCACCCATTTTTTTCCTGTTTAACTTTATGATCAACAACATGTCTTTTTAGCCAGTTCATCTTTCACATCTTGAATAGTAAGCCCTTGCTCAATCATTAAAAACCAAAGTGTGATAATATAAATCTGCAATTTCATATCTCAATTCATCATTATCATTATTTTTTTAGCCCCAATTATAACTTCCGTACATTCTTCTCCAACTTTTTTTTCAAAAATTTTATCAAGCCCTTTTTTTCAAATAAATAAGTCGTATAAGATTTTTCATTTGGATTAATTTTTCTATCTTTTATCAATTCATAAAGTTTTTCAGGCGTAAAACTGCTATAATCTTCTGCTTCAAACAACGAGTTAAAAAAGCAACTCTCAGCACCAGTATGGCAAGCAGGCCCATCTTTTTTTACTTCCACAAGCAAAGCATCCGCATCACAATCATATTTTTACCGAAACAACATGCTGATAATTCCCTGAAGTTTCCCCTTTTAAGCCAAAGTTCTTGTCTACTTCTGCTAAAAAAACAAGTTTTCTTATCTCTTAAAGTTATTTCAAGACTTTCTTTATTCATATATGCAAGTGTCAGTACTTCTTTTGTATAATAATCCTGTATTATCGCAGGAACAAGCCCTTTTTTTCATCAAATTTTTATTTGCTCTATATTCATTTTTACCTCTTTTCTAAAAATTATTTATTTTAATATTTTAATTTTTCTCAATAAGTAAATATATTTTAATAAATCTTCCATTTCAAAAAACAGAAACTCATATCATTTCTTTCTTTTACACATAAATTACACTCCGTAAAATTTCTTCTTTTATTTCATCTTTTATATTTCTGAACTTTTGGATTTTTTTAAATTTATACTCAAACATACTTTCATCAACTAAATCCACTTTTTTTGAAAAAAATTTCTTCAAGTCTTTTGTGTAAATTACAAAAAAATTTTGATACATTCCCTTTTTAAATTCCATTTTTACAAGAATATCGATATCACTATTAGCAGTATCACTATTTTTTTAGAAAAAAACTACCAAAAAGTCCTAATTTTAAAATTGAATATTTCTTTTTATTAATTTCTTTTTAATTTTTTTAAAAATTTCTTCTTTTTTTCATAATAATTTCCTCTTAGTTCATTTTCAAAAATTTTTCTTATTAAAAATATCAAATTCTCATCTCAACACCATTACTCTTCAAATACTTTTTTTCAACTCCATAATTTCCACTTCTTTAAAATGAAAAATCGAAGCTGCAAGTCCCGCATCAATTCCTGGAATTTTAAATAAATCTCTAAAATGCTCCATATTTCCAGCTCCACCTGATGCAACTATTGGAATTGACAATTTTTTTGATAAAATTTCAAGTAATTCTAAGTCAAATCCATTTTTAACTCCGTCTGTGTCAATACTGTTTACAACAACTTCTCCAGCACCATTTTCCTGACCATTTACAAACCATTCTATCGCATCAATTCCAGTATTTTTCTCTTCCACCTTTTTGCAAAAAAACTTTAAATTTTCCCATCAACTCGTTTTACATCAACTGACAAAACTACACATTGATCTCCATATTTTTTGCAGCCTCTTCAATTAATTTTTGGATTTCTTATTGCCCCAGAATTTACGCTCACTTTATCAGCTCCAGCTTTTCAAAAACTCTATCAAAATCATCCAGCGTATTTATTCCACCGCCAACAGTAAGCGGAATAAAAATTTGACTTGCCACTTCTTTTCAAAAATATCTGTAAACAAGCCTCTTTCCTCAACCGAAGCCGTAATATCATAAAAAACAAGCTCATCAGCTCCCAGATTTATTGTAAAATTTAGCAAGCTCAACTGGACTGTCAACTTCTTTTTATCCCAGTAAAGTTCACACCTTTTACCACTTTCCCATTTCTCACATCAAGACATGGAATTATTCTTTTTGCAAGCATTCTTATACCTACTTTCTTTGTTAAATTTATTTATTTAGCTTATTATAAATTTTTCATGCATAACTAAAAAAATATTATTTACTAATTTCTAAAACTTCCTTCAAATCAAGATTTCCTGAATAAATCGCCTTTCCCACAATTGCTCCATAAATATGATTTTTGTTAAGCTCTTTAATCTCATCTAAAAATGTAATTCCGCCTGAAGCAATAATATCTGAATTAACTACTTTCAACAATTTTCTATAAATTTCAAGATTTGTTCCGCTTAACATTCCATCTTTTGAAATATCAGTATAAATTATTGTTTTCACACCTATATCCGATAATTTTTTGCAAAATTCAACCGAGTTCAATTCTACAGTTTCAGTCCATCCTTTAACCGCAACTTTTCTCATCTTTCGCATCTACAGAAACTGCAATTTTATCGCCGTATTTTTTTACCATTTCCTTCAAAAAAATTCTTCATTTTCAACGGCAATCGTTCCTAAAAATAACACGGTTTACTCCCAATTCAATATATTTTTTTATTCTTTTCTTCATCACGGATTCCACCACCAACTTGAACAAAAAAATCACTTTTTTTCAACCAATTCTTTTATAACCTCATAATTTTTTTGTATTCCCATCTTTTCGCTCCCATCCAAATCCACAATATGAAGATTTTTTTGAATTATTTTTATTAAAAAAAGTCCAAAACTTCAACAGGATTTTTTTAAAAAAATACTTCCACTTGGTTATAATCCCTTGTTTTCAATCTAACTGCCTGTCCGTTATGTAAATCTATCGCTGGAAAAAAATTTCTATCATAGTTATTTTCTCCTTTTATTTTTTTAAAAATTTTTTTATCATTTGTTAAAATTTTGAAATTTTTTTAATAATAATATTTAAGATAAAAACTCTTTTTATTGAATTTTTTTATGTTGTTACTTTTTACAATAATTATTTATTTTTTTAAAAATATCAATCAAACATATTTATTTTTTTAAAATTTTTCTTCAAACAATTTTTTTATTATTATAGAAATCATTTTTTTATTTGCCCTTGCCAACTCTGATTTTATAAACCAATTCTGATACTTACTATAATCTAATATTTCTTTATCAGGCTTATTTTTTTCCTTCAAAATTTTTTTATAATAAAAATCAATTGCATCCTGTGTACGATTCTCATTTAAATAGAAACTTATTGCAAACCATCCCATTGTTAATTTATATGCCCAAGCCTGTTCATCAGAAATATGTGATTCTTCCGTTTTTTTCTTATCATCACACATTTTCATAATAGAATTTAAACTTGCAAGTGCTGTTTTTTTCATCTGTTTGCATAACATTCCAAATTGCATCTTCTCCTATTGTATATGTTACAGCAATTCTAGTAATCAAATAATCTGGATATTTTTTTCTTTAAGTATTTCATAATTTTTTTATTGTAAGAATCAAAATCTCCCTTTATTGGAATAATACATATTTGAAAAAAACAATTTCGACACTTCATAAGGATTATATTTTTCATATCGTTTTAAATTATTTAATTTCTCTGCATCACTTTTTTTCCAAGTGCATTATAAATATTTATCAAGTTTTTCTGACAGAACAAAAATTCTTCTCATTCTTTTTTTCAACAATTCTTCAATCTTTAATGCCAATTTTTTTACTTTTTTTCTCTGTCAGGTTCACTCACTACATTAGGCATTTCCTTATCCAATTCTATTGTTTTTTTAGTATTATTTCTTGAGAAACTCCTAATTTTGATAAATCCTGACTTATCATCTCGCTTCGACTTTTCGCATTCAAATTCACTATTGCAAAAAAATACTCATCAATAATATTATCTTCTTCATAAATACCTCTTTCTCAATTAATCAAAACCAATTAAAAAAATGATAAATTAAGTAAAAATAATCACAATGTTATTTTTACTTTTGCTAATTCACTCCCAATTTTTTTCAATAATTTCAATCCAGTATCTCCAGATTTTTTTCAGGATGAAACTGCATTCCATAAACATTTTTTTATTTTTTTCACAATTCCAGGAATTTTTTTGTTCCGTATTCTGAATATGCAACAATATTTTTTTCATGTCAGTTTTTTTGCAAAATATGAATGTACATAATACACATATTCTTCATTTTCAACATTCACATTTTTTTCAAAAATTTTTATCATTTCTAAATTCATCATTTATTTTCAAGTTGTTCCATCCCATATGAGGTATTTTCAAATCAGAATTTTCTGGAATATATTTTTTTATTTCCTCAACAGTTCCATTTTATAAGTCCAAGTCCTTCAAATTCACCGTATTCATAACTTTTCTCAAAAAGCATTTGCATTCCAAGACAAATTCCTAAAAAAATGGCTTTCCCATTCTTCGCTTCATCTATCAAAAATATCTTTTAACCCATATTTTTTTCAAGATTAGAAACAGCATCTCTAAAAGCCCCCACTCCTGGCAAAATTATCCCTTTCGCACTTTTAATCTCTTCAACATCATTAGTCAGTTTTGTATCAAGTCCAACATAATTTAATGAAGATAGCAAAGAGAAAAGATTACCCACTCCATAATCAATAACTGCGATCATAGTTTAAACTTCCTTTCTTTATACTTTTTATTTTTATTTTTTTGATAAATTTAAATCTTTTTACTTACTTAAATTATATCAAAAAAATATATTGTTGCAATTAAGAAAAAAATTTTTTCATAAATAAAAAAAGGCCCCATTTTTTTTATGAGACCTTTTTTTGCTCCCCTGCCAAGGAACACAATTTTTACATCATTTTTTTATATACTGTCAATCTATTCAAAAAAATTTTTAGTTTTTTTCACAACTTTATATTTCACTTTAACTCTTTTTTTCCAAAAAAATGCCATTCCAATATGTACAATTTCTTTTTACTCCACATTCCTTTAATAAAAACAGGATATTTTTTTATTTTCAATTTGACTCAATGCTTCTTCTGCTCTTTTTTTCAAGCTCTTCTTCAGTTTTTAGCCACTTTAAACTCAAATATATATCCAACATCTCTTTTTATTTATCGGATTTAAAAGCTAAATCATTTCTACCATAGCCAGTTTCATTATTCGATAAATACTGTGTACTCATTATCAAGATACAACATCATTCCTAAAAATAAAAAGTATGATATGGTTTTTTTCTGTTTTTAGAAGTATCGTGATAACTCATTGACACTAAAAAAATATTTCATTTAAAAAGTTCTTCAAATCTGTCAAAATTCAAAGTTTTTTTAAATGCTTTTATCATTTCTCTAAATCTGCTAAAAACCTCCTAAATTTTTGAACAAACATATCTTTTAAAAAAATGTTTTAACTTCATAATTTGGTAATTTTCAAAAGCATATTCATTCATAGCAATTTTTTTTCTTCAACAGTCAAATACCCTCCAAAAAAAGTAATAACTGCCAAACTTCTTGTGGATCTTTCAATCTATCCATATTCGATGAAGCCATTACCATTTGCTCTGTTGTTCCCATTATTGAATAAATCTTTTAATTCATCAAATAGATCTTTATCAGCATTTTTCTATTGCTGAATGAATAAGTCTGTTATCTGATGTATTTATCCAGTAAACATTTATTTCTTTTTTTCATCAAGATAGTTAATTATACTCCACGGATTATAAATTTGAATATTTGCCCAAACTTATAGCCGTTATACCATTTTCTTACTTTTTCAATATTTTTGCTCTAATCCATAATATTTCCAAAGCATTTTTCACTTCTGTTTCAATCAATCCAAAACTTTCTGCATATTTATTATTCAAAAACAGTATAAGTTTTTCAAATTATTCAATCCAGAAAAAAATTCCCTTCCTTTTAGCTACCCTAAGTATTCCAGTCACAACTGCAAATTGCAAATATTCATTATCCTTTCAATGTATTTGAATAAAAAACTTTTAAAAAAATCTTCGTGACTTTTTCATAATAACCTTCGTTCCAAGCACTTGTCATTGGAGTGTCATACTCATCTATTAAAAATTATAACTTTTTTTACCATAATATTCATATAGATATCTTGATAAATTCTTTAATGAATTTTTCCCAATCTGCATTATTCTTATCTTTAACAATGCTTAAAAATCTTCCAAATCAAATTCATCCAATTTCTTTTAATATATTGAAATTGTTTATACAGTGATTTTACAAGATTCTTAGTATTAAAAAAACTATCCTCCCAATTTTCTGCCTCGGCATTTCTCAGACTTATAAGAATTACAGGATTTTTGTCCTTGATTTTCCATATACTCACTTTTTTTGAAATATACAAATTATCAAATAATTTTCTATTTTCCTCTGCATTTCTAACATCAAAAAAATACTTTTAACATAGACAAATTTAAAGTTTTTTTCCAAATCTTCTGGGCCTTGTAAAAAGTTTAACTTTTGATAAATCTTCCAACAAATCTTCTATGAACTTTTGTTTTATCGACATAATATCCGTTTTCTTGTATAATCTCCTTAAAATCAGAATTTCCAATTGCTAGTCCTTTTTTTCTTTTTTTCATAATTAATCCCTACTTTCCCTTTTAATTACTTAAATTATATCAAAAAAATTTGACATTACAATGAAAAAATCAATTTCTCACTTTTTCTTTTTCTTAAAAAAATCTAGAATCGTCTTCTTATGTTCTCAAATAAAGTTAAAGATTCAGATTCTAATTCTTTTTCCATTTTTTTCTCCTTGTCTATTGCATAATCTTTTTTTACTAGTATTCGTTATTTCCCAAATTTCAATATTTTGTCTTTTTATATTTTTTTCTTCTTTATATCTATCGCTTTTTTTTATATTATTTATAATATCCTCAAAGTATTCGTTCTGTTTTTTTGTTATTTCAAAAAGTTTTCCAAAAATAAATTTTCTCATCTTTTTTTATTTTCCAATTCAGAATAAAAATAATGCTTCATCTTCCCTAAATTTTTAACCATTTTTTTCTTGAAAAATTTTCTAAATTGCTATAATAATGTCTAGGATAGCATCCATAACCAATCGTTCCACCATAATCTACATATTCATCTCCCATTAAATCATGTAATTCAGTATACTTATCATTCATTTTTTTATTCTCTGTTTCATATTCTTCTTTTGACTTTCTCAATTGATCAAAAGATAAACTTTTTTTGTTTTTTTAATTTTATAGCTAACTCCATTAATTTTTTTATTTTCTTATTATCTTCTTCTCTATAAAATTCATACAAATTCGTATTAAAGCCATATTTTCTTTTCTAAATCATCAAGAAAAGAAATATTGTTTTTCCAAACAGCATCCCAACTTTCATTATTTTTTTCTAATAATTCGCTACTTTTTTTCAGGAAAATTATCAATTATAAATTTTTTTAATCTAGACCTTTTTGAATTTTCTTCATTCCTATTGTGATATTTAGTAGTCGTATCATTGTTATAAATATCAATTTTTTTATTTCTTCTAATTTTTTTCTAGTACATACTTTTTTTAAAAATCATTTTCAGAATTTGTATTTGTAAATGAATTTATTGAGACACAACAAAGAAATCAATCCTACAAACATAACTTTTTGTGATTTTTCATTAAATTAATTCTCCTTCTTTCTTTCTTTTCAACCTCTTCAAATACCCCTTCTTGTCTTCCAAAATCCTCAAACTTTCTCGAGCCTTCTGTATCGTCTTATTATGCACCCAAACATCCAATCTATTATTTTCTAAATAAATCACCGCATAATCCCACTGTTTCGCAAGTGCTGTCGCAAAAAACCAAGCAACTACCATTTTCACATAATACTCTTCAGAATGAATATTCGCTACCATTTCCAAATATTCCTTTTTAAAGTCTTCATCCAAAAAATGTGTCATCAACATTTCTACACCAAACCTGCAAGTATAAGTTTTATCCGATTGAGACCATTCCTTTATTTTTTCAATCAGTTCTTTTTTATGCTTTTTAAAAATTTTCGGAGAAATCGTATCACAAACCGCCCAATTATCAACAAATGGCAAAAACTATCAAGCAATTCAATACAGTTCTCAAAATCTTTTACTCTCTGAAATAATTGCTCCATGCAACAAATTCTCATCATAATATTTATGTGGCAACTCCTTCAAAAAATCTTCATATTCATTATTCTTTACCAATTTTTTAGCCAATTTTCTTATTTCAGGAATTCTCACTCCTATAATTGTATCCTCCGATACATTTGGCGTCAATTTACTTAAAAAATTTCATGTATTCTTTATCTTGAAGTGAAAAATAATTCTTTTTGTATTTCCATTTAAATCTCATCCCTTTAAAAATTTTTTTATAATTTACAACATCAAATATCTTTTTCTATAACAATATTTTTTTCAAATTTTTTTCCTTTTCTTATGATTTTACTTATAAATAGTATAATCTATTTTTTTATTGTTTTCAAGATTTTTAACAATTTCTATTTTATAAAAAAATTAAGTGCACATGTGACACTTAAAAAAATATTTTGAATAGATAAAAATTAGTTGTTAATAAATTTGATTAAACCAAAACTCCCTTAGTCGAAGGAATTTCATCCTTATATTTTTCATCAATACTCACTGCTTCTGCCAAGGCCCTAGCAACTCCCTTAAAAATTGACTCAATTATATGATGTGAATTTGTTCCTGCCATATTCTTTATATGCAATGTCGCATTTAAATGTCGTGTAAATCCAATAAAAAACTCTTCCACCAATTCAGTATCAAAAGTTCCCAACTTTTCTCAGTCGGAATATTTACATCAAAATTCAAAAAATATCTTCCACTCAAATCAACTGCAACCAATGTTAATGCCTCATCCATTGGCAAAAGAAAGTTTCCCATATCTCTTAACACCTTTTAAATCTCCCAAAGCCTCATAAAAACATTTTCCAAGCGCAATCCCAATATCTTCCGTACTGTGATGATCATCAACTTGTGTATCTCCATCACAATAAACCTTCAAGTCAAATCTTCCATGTTTTGCAAACAAGTCAAGCATGTGATCCAAAAAATCCAACTCCCTGTATTATTTCTCATATTTTCCCAGTTCCATCAATATTCAATTCAACTTTTTATTTTTTTGTTTCAAATGTATTTCTTTCAATTTTAGATTTTCTCATAATTTTATCCTTTCATTGCAAATTTATTTATAAATAGTATAATCTATTTTTTTCTCTTTTTCAAGATTAAACAAAAAAACAAGAAATTTATTTTGATATATTAAAAAAATTGTGGTATAATTTAGTGGATAATTTAATGTATTTCTAAAAAATATAGGAGGTGAAAATATGCTTTACGATGAAGCTAAAAATGTACTTTATGCTGAAGAAAGAGCTGAATTTTTTTATAAGAAAATTAGGTTTTGATTTTTGATAAAATTGATAAAAATGAAATAATTTTTTTCTTCTAAATAAAGAATTTGAAAGAGCAATTACAGAAAGAGAAAGTAAATTTTTATGATAGTTCCGAATGTCTACGTGTATTGTGTGGATATTTGTATTGTCTAGGAGATATTTCTGATGTTCCGTTACTAGAAAAAAAGTAAAATATGGTATTGATATGGATGTTGGAACTATGATTGATGGCGAATGGATTGATTAGTTTTGAAAAAAATGGTGGGATAGAAATGAAAGATACGATATTCAGATCAAGAAAAAGAAATTATAGAAAGGTTTTGTAGATTATTACAAGTTTGTTTTATAATTTATAGTATTAAAATACTAGATTTTTTCAGAAATTTATGTATTTATAACTGACAAGGGGAATTACCCCTTGTCAAAATAAAAACTTTTCAGTCTATTTATTTAATTTATATTATTTTTTTTGAAACAAATAATTTCTTTCCAATTTCTCAATAAAAATCCCCATTTCCTCATCAGTTCCCAATTGTAACCCTCAAATAATTATCAATTCTATCTTTTTGCAAAAATATCTTACTAAAACTCCATTTTCTTTTAGACTGTTTTATACAAATCACCTGCATAAACATCTTTTATGTGAAATAAAAAAATAAAATTAGCACTCGAATTTAATACTTTTAAATCCTAACTTTTTCAATTTTTTTCAGATGTTTTCTCTCTAGTTTGAATAATTTTTGGCATTAGTTTTTTTTCAAAAATATTCGTTATCTTTAAAAGATTCAATTCCAGCTTCAATTGAAATTCTGTCGATTGTGTATGAGTTAAATGAAAATTTTAATCTATTCAATCCTTCAATTATACTTTCACAACCAAGTGCATATCCAAGCCGTATTCCTGCCATTGAACGTGATTTTGAAAAATGTCTGAACAACAAGAACGTTATCGTATTTATTTATTAATTTTACAGCACTTTCTGCACCAAAAGTCAACATATGCCTCATCAACGATAATTAATTGATTTGGATTATTTTTTTACTATTTCTTCAATTTCATCTAGTTTCAAAGCAATTGAAGTCGGTGCATTCGGATTTGTAATAATTATATGTCCATCCAATCTAAAAATATTTCTGAATTTCAATTTCAAAAATTATCATTTAATGGAATCTTGATTTCCTTCACATTAAACAAATCAGCATAAACTGGATAAAAACTATATGTAATATCTGGATAATACACTTTATCTCCTGCATTAAAAAAATGTCATAAAAAAATAAATGCTAGAATTTCATCCGATCCATTTCCAATAAATACTTGCTTATGTGTAATTTTATCATTTATTTTATTAGAAAAAAATATTCAGCGATAACCTTTCTAAGCTCTGTTACATCTGGATCTGGATATAGTTTCAAATCTTCCAAATTCATAGATTCTATTTTTTTCCTATAACTTTTGCTGATGGCGGATAAGGATTTTCATTTGTATTAAGTTTAATATTTTTTTGTCTTTTGGTTGTTCACCTGGTGTGTAAGGCTCTATTTCTTTTTATTTTATCACTCCAAAAATTTTCCCATTAATTTCTCCTTCCATTTTTTTTAGTTATCAATATCGTTAAAACCACTAGTCATTTCATTCATAAAAGTATTAAAAATCATGCTCTAATTTCCATTTTCCATTAATTTTTTTACTTCTATTTCTGAATAATTTTCATCATAATCAAAAATTGTTTAACTTTTCTTTAATTTCTTCATCAAGATATTTATAAAATTTATCAAATTTTTATTTTATTAATTTTTTTCTATATTTTCAAGTTCTTTGTATGAAATATTAGCTTTTTCAATTGCTTCATCAATAATTTTATCAGTATCAATATTATCTATATCTTTAAATTTTCAATACTATTTTAACTTTCTGCTTTATTTTTTTCTGAAAATGAAATTTCATTAACAAAAAAATTTTTAAAATTATCAATTTCACCTAAAAAAATTTTTTTTCCCATAACTTCATGTATTTTTATTAAAAATACTCTTTTTGCAGCCTGTTTTTTTGTTTTTTTAGGAACATTTTCCACCAATTCATCAATTGATTTATTCATATATTCACGATAAAGTCCTTTTATAGTTTTTTTTACCTTCTGTATTATATCTTTCAATTATTTCTTTATTTACAAGATTTTCAATTTCTTTACTATCTCTATCAACTTCACTTTGTGAAATTTTAACTCCACTTTTCACATAAACCTCATAATTACTTTGTGCCATTCCCAATGTTCCCTAAAATGAACAATCCTAGTAGTATTTTTTTCATTAATTCCTCCAGTTATTCTGTTGTTAATTTTTTTGGTTCTAATTATCTCTATTTTGTAAAAAAATCTAAAAATATTTAGATGATTTATTCCATCTTGAATGTATTTTTCATCAAGTATCGTTGCTGACACTTGATAATATTCTCTTTCATTATTTCGTTCTGCTATAAAAATCTATTTCCAGATCTCCAATTTTACCAATATACACAGTATAGCCTCGTCTAATCAATTCCAAATAAACTATATTTTCCAAAAATATGCCCAATATCACTATGCTTTTTTTATTTATAAGCAATTTTCTTAGTCCTATGTCAACTATATAATATTTCTCCAACGACTTTAAATGTTGCTTTCCTTTTTATATCATAACGTCCAACTTTTGTACAAAAATAAACGATGATTTAAGGGCTTCTATATAATTTTCAACGGTAGAAGATGTAGTTTTTCTGCCATAGGAAACAAGTGTATCTGCTATTTTTTTGGGTGAGACGATATTTCCGATGTTTTCAAATAGAAATTTTACTACAGATTCGAGTAACGTAATATCCTTTACTTTATTTCTTGCAACTATATCTTTTAACAAAACTGTGTTGTATATTCCCATTAAATAGTCTTTTTCTTATATCGTCATCTTTTATTTGTATTGCATAAGGAAATCCACCATTTTCAAAATATTTATTCCAAGTCTGTCTCACGTCCTGCGTTGTCACGTCCTGCGTTTCATCCAATTCAAGATATTCAGAAAAAGATAGAGGCAATATGGATATTTCGATGTATCTGCCTGAAAGTAGTGTTGCTAATTCGCCAGATAGCATCATCGCATTGGAGCCTGTTATATAAATATCTGTGTTATCCTTTATAAACAAAGAATCCACTGCCCTTTGAAAATTTTCAACTTCCTGAATTTCATCAATAAATATATAATTTTTATTAGGTACAAGTCTTTCGTTTCTATATATTGATACAATAATTTATAATCTTTTTAAATCTTCAAACTTTCAAATCCTCAAAAGTTTATAGAAATTATCTGTTTCTTCCAAAGATATCAGATTCTATTAAAAAGTTTTTAAATTGAGATGAATTTTTTCCCGCATCGCCTAACGCCTGTGATAACCTTTATTATCTGCATATCTTTTTATTTTTTTTAACTTTTTCCAAGTATTTCAGTTCTTTTTAACCATAAAATCACCTCATACAAAGTATATCCAAAAAAAGAAATATAATCAATTTTTTTTATTTCTCAAATTTCAAAACTTCTCAATTTAACAAACTTTTTCTTTTTCAAAAATAAAAAAATTTCTAGAAAATTAAATACTTTTTTTATTTCTAAAAAAATGAAAAAAATTTTTAATATTTTTGAAAAAAAGCCTGAAAACTAGAAATTTATAATTTTCAATCTTCTCAAAAAAATTATTAAAAATCTGTTTTCAGACAAATTAATATTTTTTTTATTTCTCAAATCTTTTAGAAACTGAACGAGCGTGTGCTGTAAGTCCTTCATTTTCAGCAAATTTAATTACTTTTATCTTTAACTTCTTCCAATCCTTGTTTAGAATAATAAATAAATGAAGATTTTTTTAATAAAATCATCTACTGATAAAGGTGATGAAAATTTAGCTGTTCCACTTGTTGGTAATGTGTGATTTGGACCTGCCAAAGTAATCTCCAATTGGTTCAGGTGTATTATGTCCCATAAAGATTGAACCTGCGTTTTTTATTCTTGGCAATAATTCAAAAGGATTATCTACTGCTAATTCCAAATGTTCTGGTGCTATAAAATTACTTACAAAAACTGCTTCATCCATATTTTCTACAATTATAATTCTACCTTGAGTTTCAATTGAAGTTCTAGCAATTTCTTCTCTAGGTAATTCCTTTAGTTGTTTTTCTACTTCTACTGCTACTTCATCTGCTAATTTTTGTGATGTTGTAACTAATATACTGGCTGCTAATTTATCGTGTTCTGCTTGTGATAATAAATCTGCCGCTGTATGAACTGGATCTGCACTTTCATCAGCAATAATTAATACTTCACTTGGCCCAGCAATCATATCAATTGAAACTTCTCCGTAAACCATTTTCTTAGCCATTGCAACGTAAATATTTCCTGGCCCACCAATTTTATAAACTTTTGGAATAGTTTCTGTACCATAACTAAGAGCGGCTATTGATTGGGCTCCACCTACTTTAAAGATTTTATCAACTCCAGAAATTTTTGCAGCAACTAAAAGAGATGGTAAAATTGATCCATCTTTCGTTGGAGGGGTTACCATTACGATTTCTTTACATCCTGCAATTTTCGCTGGAACTGCATTCATTAAAACAGTTGATGGATAAGCAGCTGTCCCTCCTGGAACATAAAGCCCAACTTTTTCAATAGGATTAATAACTTGCCCCAAAACTACTCCATTTTCCTGTCGTATTAAAAAATCATTTCTAACTTGCTTTTCGTGAAATTTTTTAATATTATCGTGAGAATATTGAATAACTTCCAGTAATTCCTTATCAATCGTATCAAAAGCCTTTTTAATTTCTTCTTCTGTAACTTCCAAATTTTCTAGTTTCACTCCATCAAATTTTTCAGTATATTCAATCAAAGCCTTATCTCCTCTTACTCTAACATCTTTTAAGATACTTTCCACAGTTTCATTTACATCATCATAAGAAAAATTGACTTCTAGCAAGTTCCTTTTTCCAAATCAACATCTTTTGAATATTTTATAGTTTTTAATCATAACAGATCACTCCATTTCATTTTTTTATTTTATTGTACAATCTATGATAAACAAAAATAATACTAACCATTTTTATAAAAATTTCTTTTATACTTTTTAACAATTTTTTTCTATTTCTTCATTTTTTTAAATCTATAGCTTGATTTATTAGCAATAAATCTAGCACTTATATCTTCAATAGTTTTCAATACTTTCAAGTTATTTTCCTTTAAAAGTTGTTCCAGTTTCAACAATATCCATAATCACATCAGAAAGTCCTAAAATTGGTGCTATTTCAATAGAACCATTTAGTTTTATAAGTTCCACATCTCTATTAATTGAATCAAAAATATCTTTTTGAAACATTTAAATATTTTGTCGCTACTACCAATGGTCTATCAAAATTTTCCTTAAAATTCACAGGCCCCTGCAATTGCAAATTTACATTTACCAAATCCCAAATCCATTAACTCATAGATATCAGGATTTTTCCTCAAGCAGAACATCTCTTCCCACAACTCCAATATCTGCACTTCCCTTTTTCAACATAAACCCCAACATCTGACGGTTTTTACCAAAAGAAACCTAATATTTTCTTTTCTCGATTTTTCAAAAAAATCAGTTTCCTGTTATCTTCCTTTATTTCTGAACTTTCATAACCTATTTTTTTCAAAACAAATCATATACTTTATTCCCTAATCTTCCTTTAGGAAGAGCAATATTTATCATAAAAAGCTCCTTTCATTCTTTTTATTCTTTACATTGATTTTTTTCATTAAGTGAACTACTCCCGCTTTTAGAAGCGGGAACTTTTGGGAAGTATCTGCGCATGACTAGCCAAATATATTTACCAAGCTCTTCGGGTAGTTCCTACCCTATCTTTTTTTATTTTCCTAATATTCCAACATCAATTTTCCAATGTTTTTTATATTCACTGCAGCATTGTAATCTCTATCAATTTCAATTCCACAGCACTCACATTTATAACTTCTTTCTGATAATTCCAGTTTCTCTTTAACATTTCCACATTTACTGCAAGTTTTTCGACGATGGAAACCATTTACTTATCTTCAAAAAAATTGTTTCCCTAAAAACATCAGTTTATACTCAAGCATCCTCAAAAACATTCCCCATCCATTATCTCCTACACTTTTTCCCAAAATTTAATGCCTGGCTCATCCCTTTCATATTCAAATCCTCAACAACCACAGCATTATATTCTTCAGACAATTTTTTCGATAATTTATGTAAAAAATCTCTTCGACAATTTTTGATGTACTCATGTAATTTTGATATTTTCAATTTTTTTGCTTATACCAATTTTTAGAAAAATTTTACTTTTCTTGATAACAATTTCTGTAATTTCTTCAATTTTTTTCTCCAACATCCTAAAATATCTTGGATAATCAGCCCTTTGGTTTTCAGAACTTACAAATAATTCAGACATTGAAAAAAATCAAATCCAATTACTTTTATCATTACTAGCTATCTTTTTGAATTTCTTTTTCAAATTCTGTCAAAATAGAAACATAGTAATTTCTATTGCTATTTGTCAATGTTACCGACTTTATTCTGTAATCCTTCGGTATTTCTCTATGATATTTTAATTTTATTCTTTTCAATTTTGGCAAAACCAAATATTTGTTTTTCCTCAATTCGTATTGAATTATTCACACAATTTGTCGTGTAACTTTTTAACATTATTCTTTTTTTAGATTTGAATCTTGGAAACTTTTGCTCTCTTTTGAAAGAAATTCGTAAATGATCGTTTTACATTCAATTGAGCATTTGAAAGTGCTAGACTGTCTACTTCTTTTAGAAATTGATTTTCACTTTTTCAAACTGACAGGTGTAATTATTTTATTTTTCCAGTTTCTTCATAAATTTTTATTCGCAGTATACAAAATCGTATTGTAAACAAAACGAACACATCCAAAAGTCTTATTTATCAATAATTCCTGATCTTTATTTGGATAAATTCTGTATTTGAATGCCAAATTATATTTCATGAAAATTACACCTCCTTTTGATTTTGAATATTATTTTTAATTATTTTTTTTTATAAATTTATCATTAATGACTTTCTCTTTGATATTTTATAAAAAAATTTTATCATGGATGTATCCTTTTTTTCAAATTTTTTTATAAAAAAAGCAATTCATCTCCCACTTATAGAAGTCGGAGACTTCTTGCTATCTTTTGTTAAATTTCCGTTTTTTTAAATAAATATTTTTTTCATCATAATTAAAAAAATTTCGCTATCATTTTCTTTTAAATTTTCAATATTTTTCAGTTCTCACTCGAAGTCCTTTTTCCTGAAAAATCATTTACAATTTCTACCAATTTTTTTCAAAAATCGCTATTGTCATAAGCAATCAATATTTCAAAAATCATTTTTTTATCTTCATCTTTATAATAACCCTTCAAACTATCAGTTAAAATTGCAAATCCAACTGCTCCTGTGTCAACTCCAAATTTTTTTCAAATAATTTGTCATATCTTCCACCAGTCAAAATCACGTTTGGAAATCCTTCAATGTATCCTTGCAAAAATAATTCCATTGTAGTAATTTAAATTTTTTTACGATGGAAAAAAATCAAATACAATTTTTCGATTTTTTTATGAAATTTAAACAGTAAATTATTTAATTGTTTAAGTTCAAACAAAAATTTCCTTTATATCATCATTCATTTCATATTTCAAAAGTTCTTTTTCAATATCCTCTAAATCTCCAGATAATTCAGGAATTTTATAAATCAATTGTTTTACATTTTCAGAAATAAATTTATTATTTTCCAGTATCTTTTTTTATATCATGACTATTTTTTTCTTGTTTATACAATCAAAAAAATTTCTTCCTTTACTTTCATATTCCAAATTAAGATTATCAAAAATCGAAGAAATAAATCGAGCATGTGACAAAGTAATCATACTTTTTTTTCATTTATAATATCTAAACTCTTTATTGCAAGATCCACAATTTCAAAAATCCAAAAAATGTAGATTCTTTCCCAATCAGCTCAATCCCCTAACTGTTCATCTTCCTCATATCCAACATATTTTGTCAGATTATATGTATTTTCCTGATAATAAATTTTACTATATTTCAAAGACTGATCCTTAGAAATTTTTCTTAGCGACTGACAGTGTAATATCGGGCCTTAAAGCTAACAACTTCCCATTTGGACTCATCACAGTCAAAAACATTTCTATCAATAAAATCCTTGTTTTCATTATACAAATCATATTCCTCAAAAACTAGGAAGTGAAATCCTTTTTATACCCATACAGAATCATACATTTTACGTATATCCAACAATATTAAGTCTTTCTTGCTCAAATTTTTTTATATAATTTTTCACAATCTACCTCACTTTCCACATGCATTACTTTTATTATTTTTATCTTGTTATATAATTATCTTACCATATAATCACAAAAAAAGGAAGTTTTTATGTATTTATTTACTTTATTGAATTTTTATTTCTGAACAAATCTAATAAAAAACCAATTCAAAAATTTACAATTTATAAATATCTATAATATCTTTTAAATTCCTCACTAGCCTCATCTTCAGCCAGTAAAAAGCATTCCAATTCAGCTTCCTGTCTCTCTCTTTTTTCATCTAACAAAAGCTTATACCGAAAATCAATATGAATATGTTCTCCCTCATTTTTCAAAGGATTTTCAGGAATCTCAATCACATTAACATCAATCAGCCCAAAGTTCTTCATCTTCTTATCAACCACAGCACTAAATCCCGTTTCTTCAAAAAACTCACGAATAGCTGTATCCAAAGGCATCTCATCATTTTCCACATGCCCCGCTGGCAACAAAATTGTTTTTAAATAAGGATGTCTTATAAAATAGCATTTTTCATTTTTAAAAACTGCCGCACTCGCTGACAAATGCACCTTTGACTTCCTATTTGTCAAATTTTTTGCTTCCGCCTTTAACAATATCTCCAAAATACTTTCAATTTTTTCACTTAGTTCAGGCTCATATTCTATCAAACTCATTACATGATTTTTTTCAAAAAAATTTATATTTTCCATCTTCAATTTAAAAATTCCCTTCTTATAAATTTTTTTCAATATCTGTCATTAAATTTTTGATAAATAAACAATATCAAAGTAATCGGAATTATCCATATCGCAACTGATAAAAAAATATTCTAAGTGCCAATTTCAGCAATGCAATCACAGCCACAATCCCAATCGCTATTCCCAAACATTTTATTAATATTTCTAAATTACTTTTTGGTGTTACATCTTTCATTTTTTTTACCTTCTTTTCTTATTTATTTTTAGATTATAGACAAATATAATCTCAGTTATTTTTGAAAATTATATTTTTTTATACTCAAATCCATTTAAAAATAGAACTGCTACTAAAAAATTATATAAATCTACAGTCATAATTTTTTTGAGTTCAGTTTTAAGTCAGTTTTATTGTATAAAAATTTAAAAATTTAAATTCCTCTAAAATTTTTTTACTCTACAAATAATTTAATTTTTTTGGAATAAAATAGAATAATTCCCAATATATTATATTTTTAAATAAAAAAATCAAATATATTTTTTTACAAGTATTCGTTCCTTCCCTTCCTAGTTTCCCCTTTGTCCAAAAAAACAATTTATATTTCCCAAACCCTCTAATCGTAATCAAACTCCCAATTTCAAGCAATTTAGATTTATCTTTTTCTTCCACATAATCAACAAAAACTTTTCCCTTTTTCAATCGGATCAATTACTTTTTGTACGAGATAGATTTGTGATTGTCGAAAACTATACTATCTAACCGCTTTGATGGAACTGTAATTAATTTATCATCATATCTATACTTAGGAAGATCGTTTTTATTTTTTTAACATCCACAATCTCAATTTCACAAACTGCCTTCCCAATCTGCTTCAACTCTGAAACAATATAATCTGAAAATTTTTTTCAGAAACTGGAATATATCCACAAATCCATCTTTTTTTATCATCTTTCAAGAATCAAAGTCCCCATAAGTTCTCTTCTTACATTAAGCCCCATGAGACTTCCCAAAAAAATCCTTATGTAAATACTCTCGAAATCTTGAATCTATTGATATTTTTTTAACAATTTATTTGGAAATTGAAGTTCATTTCGATTAAGTCCAAAAATTTTCAAAGTCACTCTCATTATTCTCAAATCCAAAAATTATTATTACCATCTACAAAAACCATCAGGAACAAATGCAATCTGTCTTCTATCACTATCCTCAAAAATTCCATCACAAATAATATTTCACTCCTCCAAATTTTCTTCCTAATTTCTTCCAAAAAAATTTGGTGTATAAAATTCTTCTGTAAAACTAATAATTTCATAATCTTGTGCAATTTCATAATAGTTATATAATTTACTAGTCAAATATTCCTGCTCTTTTTGGAAATTGTTTTAAAAAAAGTTTTCTTTTTTTCATTTGTTGTTCCCTTTCTTAATTTTATTTATATAATTTTTTTCTATTTTTTTCGCTCATTATTGCTTATTATTTTTTTACTTATTTATTTAATTTAAATATTATAATATTTATTATTTAAATGTTTATAATACAATATATAAGCATACACAATAATAGTTATAATTATTAATTAAAGTATAAGTTAGTTATTGTGTATAATATAGGTATAAGGGTATATAATATATAAATTAAAAATATAGCGTCCGATAATTTTGTTTTAAATTTTTAAAAAAATAATAAAAATTAGTCAATTAAGTCAATTATACATTGATTTGCTCTTATTATTATCCTAATTTAATTATCCTAATTTACATTACGATGTTTATGTTCCTTTTTTTATTTTTCACTTCCACTTCGCTTTATCTCCATTTTTTTCAACTTACTTCTAATTAACTCAAAAACAAAAAAATATAAAAAAATATTACTACTCTATAATTTTTTTCTTTTTTGCTATGTACGTTAAATATTTTTTTAGTTATTAATGGAAACTTTCTCTTATTTTTATTTAATATTTTTTTATCAATTTCTTCTCTTATGATAAAAAATTTTTTTGAAAAAAATATTTCTTTTCATTATTAATCTTCACTAACAACTCTCAGGTTATCCCAATTAGTATTTTCACTTTTCTCTTTTTTCTTCTGCATTTCAAATTTTTCATATTCAGAAATTAAGTTGCCTAATTTAGAAATCACATAAGCTACGACACCAATATCATCACCAAATCCAATAATTGGCAAAAATATCAGGCACTGCATCAATTGTTGAGATAACATAAATAATTGCTCCCACAATCTTTACCTTATCCATTGTTGGAATCTTAAATTCTCCTCTTCTATCTGATTTCACCATTCTCACAAGAAGTTCAAATTTCGTTGCAACTACTCCCAAATTATTTTTTTCAATTTTCCAGCTTTTTTTCAGATCTTTTGCTGTAATTTTTTTATTTTTTTTATATTTTTTTCATATAATTTTTTTGCATTTTTTTAACATAATTTTTCCTCTTTCATACATTTAGGATACTTTATTTGCTTAATTATACTAAAAAAATCTTTTTTTATTCAATTATATTGGCTTATTATTATCAAAGTAAAAAAATTTTTTGAAAACTTCACAAAAAAAGACACAAATTTTACATAATTTTGTCAAAAATTTATTGATATTATATTCTTGTCGATAAGGAAAGGACATAAAAAAATAAAATTATAAATAAATTGGAGGAATTATTATGAAAAAAATAGGAAAAAAAGAAAAATTTTTAGGAATCGCTTTATTAACATCGTTATCTATATTTTGCAGGTACAACAGCAAATAATATTACCAGAACAGCAACTACAACAAATAACACAGTAAATGATGAATGTAGACCGCCACATAAATTACAAAAAGATTCAAATGGAAATCTTGTAGATGAAAATGGAAATATTATAAAAAAACCTGACCCAGCTAGAATTGAAGAATTAAAGACAAAATTAAACAATGGAAAAATTACAAAGGCTGAAGGAGCTGAAATCGCAAAAAAATGCTAGATAGAAGAGGTCCTCACAAACCAAACGATAAATGTAAGCCAAAAGATGCTCCAAAAAGATTGACTGACACAGAAATTCAATCATTAACAGATTCATTAAATAGCGGAAAAGTTACAAAAGATGAAGCAGCTAAATTAATAGAAATGTTAAATCATAGACCTAAAGGACCTAGACCTGATGATGCACCTTTAAATTAAAAAGTTAATTACTCTAACATGATCATACTAAACTAATTAATGCTAACAAATATATAATCTTTGATATTCACAACTTAAAATGACAGTTCTATATTAACTCTCTCTACTGCTATTTAAGTTCAAAAAAATGGCAATCTTGTAAATTATAAAAAAATAAGAACTATAATTTATTAAGACTGTCATTTTTCTTTTATTATTATAATTATTAATTTACATTTTTTTCTCACTTTCTGTCTATCTGTGCTGTTGTGAACTTTTTTTATTTATTATATGAAAATCAGCATTTTACTAGTAAGTAATATGTAATAATAAGTAAATATAGATATTATTATAATTTACAATATAATTTTGTTATATTTTGAGATAAGTGAAATAATAAAACAAACAAAAATAATGAGTCCGATAATTTAATTAGTTTATTATAAAAAAATTAATAAGAAAAATAGATTTGATTTTTTTCAGATTTTTCATAAAAAAATTTCAGATTTTTTTCATAAAAAAAGCCAAATTTTCACTTGGCTAATTTTTTTAATTAATTTTCTAATTTTCTATTTATTTTTTTAATAATTCCAGCATTTCTCAAATATTCTCTAGCAACATCTTCCGCTTTCTCACCTTTCACAGAAACACGGTAATTCATTGTCGACATTTCTTCATCTGAAATTTTGCCACTCAATTTTTCCAAAATCTTTTTCAATTTAGGATATTTTTTCAAAGTTTCCTCACGCATCATTGGAGAACCTTGATATGGCGGGAAATAAAGTGCTTATCATCCTTTAAAAATAACCATATTATACTGAGCAAGTTCAGGATCAGTAGAATATGCGTCAACCAAGTTAATATCGCCACTTTGAACAGCAACATAACGGAGTTTTGGCTCAAACTCTTTAATATTCGGAATTTCAAACTGATATAATTTTTTAAGTCCAAGATATCCATCTTCACGGTCATTAAATTCTCTTGTAAATCCAGCTTTTATCTTATCCTTCACTCTCGCCAAATCAGAAATCGTCTTCAAATTATTTTCATCAGCAAATTTCTTGCTAACAGCGATTGCATAAGTATTATTATATTTCATAGGTTTTAACATAACCATTTTTAAATTTAGTTTCCATTCCTTTTTGTGCTTGATTAAAAACATCTTCAGCATTATTATTCACAGGAGTTTCGTTCAAGAAAGTGAAAAACGGCAGTTCCTGAAAATTCAGGATAAATATCAATATCGTGATTTTTTTCAAAGCATTGAATACGAATGAAGTTTTTTTCCAAGTCCAGGTTTTAACTCAACGCCAAGTTTACTATTTTCTTCAATCAAAATTTTATACATATTTATCAATATTTCTGGCTCAGAACCAAGTTTTTCCAGAAATTATCAATTTATCTTTTTTTGTATTATTAAAACTGCTAATTGACCCAAAAAGACACGCAAATGTGATTAAAATTAGGAAAAATTAATATTTTTTTGATACTCAATTTTTCCAATTGTTTAAAGATAAAAATCGAATAAAATCGCAAGTAAAGCAGCAGGGAATTGCTCCTAACAAAAATCAAATAGTTATTATTTCTATCAAGACCAAGTAAAATCAACTTTCCAAGTCCTCCAGCTCCAACAAGTGAAGCCAATGTGGCAGTCCCAATAATCAAAACTGCAGCCGTTCTAACTCCGGTCATTATTACAGGCATAGCCAGTGGAAGTTGAACTTTTGTAAGTTGTTGAAATTTATTCATTCCTAAAAGCTCTTGAAGTTACCATATACATTGGATCTACGCCAGTAATTCCAGTGTAAGTATTATGTAAAATTGGAAGCAGAGCATAAAGTATTAAAGGCGATTATCGCAGGTTTTCTTCCCAATTCCAACGATGGGTATTAAAAGTGCTAAAATTGCTAAAAGACGGTATAGTTTGAATAACGCCGTTAATTGCAATAACGATATTTGCTAATTTTTTTGTGGTAACTCAAATAAATTCCTAGTGGAATGGCGATAATAAGAGCGATTATTAGTGCGATAAAAGAAATTTGAATATGTTCCACAATTCCACTAAAAAGTTCGTCTTTTTTTCTAAAAAAAGTCAAAAATTAATTTATTCATAAATTTCACCTTCTTTCTTTTTGATAGCTATAAATTTTTTTCACAAAAATCATTTTTAGGATTTGAGATTATTTCGTGTTTTGTTCCAGATTTGAACTAATTCGCCATCTTGAATAATACAAATTTTATCCCCCAATAAAAAAATGCTTCTTCAATGTCATGAGTTACAAAAAAACAATTGTTTTGTGAATTTGTTTCTGAAGTTTTTTTCACATCTTCCTGTAAATTTCGCACGAGTGATTGGGATCTAATGCACTAAATGGCTCATCCATCAAAATAATTTTTGGATCAGCAGCTAGAGCTCTTGCAATTCCAACTCTTTGTGCTTCTCCACCAGACAATTCCGAAGGGTTTCTCTTTCGATATTTTTCAGGCTCAAGTCCAACCATAGTTAATAACTCATCAATTCTCGCATCAATTTTTTCTTTCTTCCATTTTTTCAATTCAGGCACAATCGCAATATTTTCTTCAACTGTCATATGCGGAAAAAGTGCCACTTGCTGCAAAGCATATCCAATATCCCAACGCATTTTGTGAATATTGTAATCCTTCACATTTTTCCCATTAATTTTCACTTCCCCAGTCGTATTATCCTCCAACCGATTAATCATTTTCAAAAGCGTAGTTTTCCCGCTCCCAGATGGTCCAATAAAAACCGTAATTTCAGACTCATTTATAGTCAAGTTTATATTTTTTAATCCAACATTCCCATTTGGATAAGTCATTCCAACATTGATAAATTCTATCATTCATTTACCTCCAGTTAAATACCAAATTATTTTTTTTTATTAAATTCCTGTTCAGCTTTTTCAAAATTATACAAAACTTTTTCTAAAGTCGCCTCAAAAGCCAATCTCTCCTCATCTGAAATTCCTTCAAAAGAGATTTCAGTCATTTTATCAGAAATTTCATCATATTCACTTTTCAAGGATTTTGCATAATCCGTCAAAAAAATTAAAATTTTTCCGTTTATCATTTTCGATCTACATCTTCTTTATCAATAATTTTTTTCTTCCATCCGTTCAAGCATCGTTGTAAGCGAACTCATAGCAAGACCAGATTTTTTTCGACAATTCTCTATTACTAATCCCATCATTTTCCCAAAGTACATGCAAAATTCGACCTTGTTCTCCCATTAAATGCCGTTATATTTTTTTTGTGCCAAAAAATTTATTCAAAAAGTCTAGTATTTACTTGTTTTATTCTGCTTATATAAAAATCCAGAGTTTGATTTCATAGATTTTCCTCCTTTACAAAAATTATTACTATATGATAATATATTTCATATAAGAATATTACTATATCGTAAATATATATTACCATATAGTAATATAAAAAGTCAAATATTTTTTTATAAAAATGATAAAAATGTTTTAAAAAAATAAAAAAACAAAAAGGAAGGAAGTTAAAAATTTATGGAAAAGAAAATTTATGAAAGCAATGGTGCTTGAAAAAAACCTTGTAGTGCTGAAGAAATGAAAATAAAAAAATGTTCCAATTCAGAAGTGAAAAGAGGACTGGATTCTTGTGAAAATAAAGGCATTTGGTATAAATAGAGCAGAAATTTTTTTACTCGTCAGGAGATTCGCCATCAGTAAAACTTTCCAGAATAATCGGAATTGAATGTGTCGGCGTTGTGGAAGATCCGTCTAACAGCGATTTTAAAAAGGTGACAAAGTTTTTTTCAATGATGAATGGAATGGGAAGAGAATTTGACGGAAGTTATGCAGAATATATTTTGATTCCGAAAAAATCAAGTTTATAGATTGCCTAATGAAAGAAGTTTCTTCAAGAATATTGATAATATCGAGTTAAAAAAATAAGAGCAATTAAAAGAAAAAAATTTTTCAGAAAATTTGGAAATCACAGAAAAAAATATTTTCTGGTCAGAAATTGCAGCATATCCAGAACTTTTATTATACAGCGTACGGCTCACTTTTTTTAAAAGTTTGAAATTAAAGGAAGGAGAAACACTTTTTAGTTCGAGGTGGAACAGGGTCAGTGGCATTAGCAGCTATTCAGTTTGGCAAAAAGCTATCAATGTGAAAAGTTATCGCTACGAGCAGAAGTGCATCTAAAAGAGCAGTTTTTGAAGGAAAAAAGGTGCAGATGAAGTGATTGTTGGAGATGAAAATTTTTGATAAAAAAATCTGAGAAAAATTGTTTCCCAGATGGCGTGGATAAAAGTTTTGGGAATTAATTGGAAGACCAACTTTGAAATCGTCACTAAAATCAGTAAAAGCAAGGTGGAATCGTCTGTATGACAGGATGTCTTGGAGGATGGATAATTGAAGATTTTGAGCCATTGGTTGATATTATTTCAGAGTCGTATTTAACTTCATTTGATAGTACAAATGTCAATAAAGATACAGTTAATGAAATGTTTGATTTTCTTGAAAGACACTCGATAAGACCTAAAATTTCAAAAAAGTATTTTACATTGGATGAAATCGCTAAAAAGCACATGAATTTTTGGAAGGAAATATCATGGCAGAATAAGGAACAGTTTAGTTGTGAGTTTGTATAAAAAATATGAAGAAAACCTGCTCATTTGACAAATAGGTATTTTTGATATATAATTAAATTATATTTTGCAAATGATTTTGCAAAATCGAAAAAAACATTTTTTTAGGAGATGTTATTATGAAATTGACAAAGAAAAAGGCAGGAAGTACTTAATCTTGTACAGTCTTCAGTACGCCAGTAAATGCTAAAAATTTTTAAAAGTCTCAAAGTGGATTTTTGACTTATCGACTGTTTATCGGGCTTTGGATTTTTGGAAAAAAATAATTATATTTTTTTCGTTTGATTTTTGAAAATGAAAAATATTATTTTAAAGAGGAAAATGCCAATTTTTATTTGTGATTCTTGCAAGCATATTGAAACTGTACCAGAATTTTTCAAATAAAGAAACAGAAAAAGGAAAAAAAGCGAATTAAAAAAACGAGGCTTTTTCACTATTGTCACATCTTTCAATTTTTTTAAAAGGAAAATGCAATGATTGTGATTAAATTTATGATTTACAAAATTACATATAGGAGGAATTAAAATGAAAAAAATTATTATCATTACTTTTTATTATCAGCTCTTTTTTATTTTTTTCTTGCGGAAATAAATCGAAACTAAAAAGAGCAAGGAACTGCAGGAACAAAGGAAAAAATTGTGACAAGCGTGCCACCTCTAAAATGGCTTGCTCAAAAAATTGCAGGAAATGACTTTGAAGTTATTTCAATTGTGCAACCGAATATGAATCATGAGTTATTTGAACCCAAACCTTCAGACTTGAAAAATTTTGGAAAAATTCAAAAGTATTTTTTTACTTATGATATGCTGGGATTTGAAGAAACTATTTCTGATAGTTTGAGTGATAAAAATAAAATTGTTAATGTTTTAGATGGTGTTGATAAAAACTTGTTTATCAAAGGAGATCATGACCATGAACATGAGCACGAACATGGGAAAAATGAAAAACACGAGCATGAAGAACATGAAGGAATTGATCCACATGTTTGGTTTTCGCTTGATATGATGCCTAAAGTTGCTGAAAATATAAAAAATGAATTGTCAAAACTTTACCCTGACAAAAAGAAACTTTTTGAAAAATTACAATGCTTTCATTACAGAACTTAACCAAGTAAAAGAAGAACTTTCTCAAAAAATGGCTTCAAAAACTAAAAAGTCATTTATGATTTATCACCCTGCATTAAACTATTTCCTAAAAAATTATGCCATTGAAGAAATTTCAATCGAACAGGAAGGAAAAGAGCCATCAGCACAGCAAATAAGAGAAATTATTGATGAGGCAAAAAGAACACAACGTAACTACAATCCTAGTTCAGCCTCAATTTCCTAAACAAAGTGCTGAAGCCATTTCAAAAAGAAATTCCTAACTCGAAAGTTGCTGAATTTAATGTTGACAAGGAAAAATGTATTTGAAAATCTAAAAACAATTTGTTGATTATCTAGATTAAAAATTTTTTATTTAGCAAAAACAGAATGAGAAGAAAAAAACGAAAGGATAAAAAAATTTAATGGCTAATGAACAAAAATAAAAAAACTTGTAAGTGTACGTGATCTTAATTTTAAATATAATAATGATTATATTTTAAATGATATTAATTTGGATATTTTTAAAGGAAAGAACGTGGCAATTCTAGGAAGAAATGGTGGTGGAAAAATCAACTTTAGTCAAAAATTATGCTTGGATTTTTGAAAAAAATTCTGGCAGTATTAAGTTTTTACAAATAATAACAAAATCGGGTATCTTCCACAAATAAGGGAATTTGACACTTCCTTTCCCAATTAATATTTTTGACTTGGTAATTTCAGGACTAACTAATAAAAAAATCTTTTTAGAAAATTTAATAAGGAAGAAAAACAGGCTGAAACATTGCTAAAGGAATTTGATATTTTTCACTTGAAAAAAATAAACTAATAAATGAAGTGTCTGGAGGGCAGCTTCAAAGAGACTTAATTGCACGTGCCTTAATCTCTTCGCCAGAACTTATTTTTTTCTAGATGAGCCAGAATCATTTCTGGATAAGGAATTTGAATTTAAACTTTTTGAAAAAAATAAAGAAGTTATCAGACTCGACAATAGTTGTAATTTCTCACGAACTGGAAAAAAATTTATGATTACATTGATTCAATTTTTTTGTCGTGGAAGGTAATATCCGTGTTTTTGAGAAAAAGAAGATTATGTGTGCAGCAATCCTTATTTACACTCACATAAATAAAATAAAAAAACAAAAAAATAAATAAAGATTGGAGAAATATGGAATTTATAAAAAAATTTTTGAATATACTTTTTATGAGAAATGCCCTTATTGTAGGGCTTCTTTCAAGTATATGCTGCGGAATAATAGGAACTTATATTGTAAATAAAAAAATGGTTTTTATTTCATCAAGTATCAGCCACGCCTCTTACGGCGGTATCGGAATAGGAATTTACCTGATTTATTTCTTTAACTTGCCAATAAAAGATCCATTATTTTTTGGACTAATTTTCTCAATATTGTCAGGTGTGCTGATTTTGATTTTAAAAGACACTCTTCACGTTGACGGTGATTTGGGAATAGGTATCGTTATGTCAATGGGAATGGCTATTGGAATTATTTTTTCCTTTTTAACCCCAGGCTACCAGTCCGATATGTCAACTTATTTATTTGGAAATATCCTTTTATCCAACAGCCTGAACATAATTTTACTGCTAATACTGGACATCATCACAATCACGTTTTTCATCATCTTCTACAAAAGCATCGTCTACACCAGCTTTTGATGAAAACTTTTACAAAATCCACAGCGTCCCAGTAACCTTCATAAACTACTTTTATGATAATCCTAATATCCTCTGTCATAATAATAAACATAAAAACAATAGGAATCATCCTAATAATCTCAATCCTGACAATCCCTCAGGCAATCGCAGCCTCACTCGCAAGAAAATACTCAACAATTATAATTCTATCCATAATTTTCTCATTCATCGGAATACTATCAGGACTGTATATTTTTCCTACACGCTGAATATTCCATCAGGCCCTTCGATTATTGTATTGCTTACGATTTTATTGGCGTTAGTTAAGATTTGGGGATTTGTGAAGGGAAAATTTTTGAATTAATAAATTTTAATTATAAAACACCTTCCTTTTAGAGTAATTTTTAAAGTTACTGTTACAACGGAAGGTGTAATTTTTGAGAAATCTATTTTATCTGAAACATTTTAATTTATTATTTTTTTCTAGTTTTTGCCCAGTATTATTTTCTTTTTTTATTTACAACATTATATATAATATTCTATATTGTCATCATTATTTTTAACCTTCGATTCAATCATTGATTTTAATTTATTAGAAATTAATTTTTCTCCAATTTCATCTATTATAAACTTAACCTCAGTATTATTTTTATTTTGCGAGTAATTTTCAGCTTTTTCTATTTTTATCTACTACCCCTTTAATCTTTTCAGTAGCAAATTTTCCAAAAGTCGATTCTAAGAACATAGTATTCTTAAACAAATCAATAATATTAGTCCCCAAAAAGTTTTTCACGTCATTATGTATTTTGGCTTCAATTTTTCCATTCTCTTTTTCTAAATAAATACAATCTTTTGCCAAAAACATCTGCTATTAAAAAGGACTGTGTGTGCAAAAATCAATTTAAACTTTTTATCTTCATACCTTTCTAATTCTTCTATTAATTCATATAAAAATCTTCTGCTCCATTCAGGGTGTAAAAACTTTCTATTTCATCAAATAAAAGTGTAATGTATTTTCTATCTTTAAATTCAGCATTTAAAAACTCCATGAAGTGTTGAAAAATATTGTAATTTTATTCTTTCTCCATCGCTTAATCCTTCTTCCTCTATTTTTATAAACTCTACGCTTTTTAAATAATAAATCTATATCCTTTTTCTTTTGGAATATAAAAATTATCGTATTCTTCTAAGAAGTCAATAATTTCCTCTCTCTTTAAAAATTAATTATAAATTTTTTTAATAATTTTGTTATATTGAATATTTATTTCATCTTTTGCTGCTACAATATCATTTATGCGGGTAGTATGTCGCCTATAATCTCCTTGTAATTTTTTTCTGTTAAATTCGATTTGGTTTCCTGATTTTCTTGATAACCTTTCAATTCTTTTTAATAATATTTCAAATTTTTCACTTGAAGATTTATCATCTAGTAATTTCAACATTTTATTTTTATCTTTTTCTAATTTTTATTGAAATTTCTTTTCCATTATTTATGTATAAACCCCTTAATATATGTATTAAATAAAAGATAATTAAAATAATTCTTTAAAATCATATCTTTTATATTATCGTTATTTATATTATCATACAACTTTTAAAAAATTAAGATTAATTTTATCAAAATGAAAATTATTTAATATTTCCTTATTTGAATTTATTAATTTAACGTATAAATCAAAGAATTGATAATGTTAAATATGCATTTTCAAAAATTATCATTATTTTCTTGTCTTATTTTAATTAAATAATCATATATATGTTTTACTTCCATTTTCTAATCCAATATTTAATTTTAGAACTGATGCTGTCTTTTACGTATTTGAGATAACAATTCTCTTTGAAGCGAAATGCTTAGTCTTCTCAAATGAAAGGTTTGATTGTTCCTAAATTTTTAAATAATCTTCTTTATAATTTTTTCATCTTCAATTTCATTTATAATACTTCTTTAAGTTTTATTTTTTTTAGATTCTTTTATTTCTATAGAGATTGATAAAATCTTTCAAGAATAAAGTCCTCATTATTAAAACTAGATTTATAGAGTACATGATTACCAATTTCTTGTACTTTTATTATCATTAGAAGAACCTAAATTAAATATATTCATCTATACTTCCCACTCATTTTAATCAATAGATTAAT